>OMDN01000337.1_pt1:7500-10849 | contig 10849 bp, 8 predicted proteins | sample 1645191 | NCBI WGS metagenome assembly OMDN01 (sample SAMEA103958154, study PRJEB25191) | human gut metagenome | reverse complement strand
CTTATGTTCCTCTTTCTTATTAACTAGGTTTTGATAGGGGTTAATATTTTGTGCACCATTATTTTGTATGGACCCACTCAGTACATGAGGAGGGAAGCAAGGTTGATGGTTCATTGGACCCTCCCATACAAAATGACTTTGGGTCGACCCTCTCAGAATTGAATGCCCTCTTAAATCCGTGCTACACTTATGTTCCTCTTACTTACTAACTAGTTCTTTTGGGACTTTGTGATTTTCAAATTTTTCACAAACTCCCTTCCCATAGTAACCAGTCAGTACTTGAGGAGGGAAGCAAGGTTGATGGACATTGGACCCTCCCATACAAAATGACTTTGGGTCGACCTCGTCCAAATTCAAAACCCTTTCAAATTCCAACTGAGGACAACTCCCTCTTCCTTTCCCTTTCACCCTTTTCACACTTTTCATTTTTCAAAAATTCGCAATCTTTCCATACTACCCACTCAGTACTCGAGGAGGGAAGCAAGGTTTGTGGACATTGGAGCCTCCTATGGCTACTCTCCTGAGGGATGCCCCAATGATTCCATCTCTCGTTCTGACCCTGTGTCCCATAAGGTTTGGGGGGTTGTCATTCACTTTGACAAGTTACCGTTGACAACTTTGACAACTACCGTGGACTCACACAGCATTGCACAGCCTTCAACCCTAACCCTTTCAGCAAGGCCAATTGCACGCCTTCTCGCTCCCACTTCAAAACATTCTTTGCTCCTTTTCCATTCACGAAACTCCTCCCATTCGCCCCAAACACATACCATTCAATTCTCCTCTTTGAGCCCTTTCCAACCAACATCACTTCTAAGGGATCGGTGGAAGTCGCGATTGCATGATGCACAGCATGTCTCGACTTTCACTTTCGTTCCTCACCCCCTTTCAGCCCCAACCTCCCCCTACCTAGTGCTACAACTCTACACCCTCCAATAGCCAAGTCATGGGAAGTGTTCAATCTATTTGACAAGTTGAAGGTTCGTTGGTAACTACCTAGACTCCTACAGTTCGTCACTTTCATCAATTTGCTACTTTGCGAACTGGGTTTGGCTTCGTGTTTGGCGAAACCCCGACATATGCACCATTTTCAGATGCGGCCTTTTGAGATCTGTTCAATTCTCTACTTCGTTTTGAGAGATGGGGGTAATCGCAGATCACGATTTCGGCAATCTCGAGTGGCCATGAAGCCATATGGAGGGTGATGTTAGCTGACATCATTTCACTTCCAACGGACCTGTTTGGGACTCATAAGGAGGGCTGAGGAGGTAGAAAACGATGTGTTTCCAATTGTGTTCCTTGTGTTCCTTTGTGTTTCTGCTTCGTCCTTTCCCCCACTAACTCTCCTAAAGGAGTACTCTTGAACGCACATGTGCAACACAATGTTGCATGGTTGGTTGTGTCAGAAATCGAGGCGTATCTTGAGCGTATCTTTCTCAGTTATGTGCATTTTGCCTCGATTCTGAGTTCATGTGTTGTTCTTTTACTCTAAAGTGATGTCATCATCCTGTCCTCACTATGTTGCACATGTGCGTGACATGCATGTTGCATGATGCATGCATGTGCATCATCACATGACATCATCCGAACATCCTCTATTCACTATTAGGAACCCTTAGGAACTCATTCCAACCCAACTGACAACCCATGTTCACCCCACTCACCACAACCACAATCTCCCTCAAGTCAAAAATGACCCTCTCCTCAAGTGGATCAGTTAATTTCAAACGCGAATATCTCGATGAGGAAGCGAGCTAGAGGCTTCAAATTTGGACAGGAGAGAGAGGACCGTGCGCTCTTTCATTTTGGGTCGCGGCCTGAACAGGCGATTTGTCACTGCCGCTCTAAGCGAGGCGGCGCCTCGGCTTCGCCTCGGCTTCGCCTCGCTAAGGCGGCGCCAAATCGCGGGGCGTGCTTGGGCGCGCATGCGCGCCCTGCGCACGCTCTAGGAGTACCCCCGTAACCCCAATGGGGTTTTCAAGTCCCTTTTTCTCCCCCTCTTCTCCTCCTCTCTCCTTTCTTTCCCTTCTCTCTTCTCTTTCTCCCCCCTTCCCATGCCTCATGGCCTTACGCCTATACAAGGAGGAGATAGCCTAGTACAATACAGTGTTTAGAGGATTGAGAGGTGTTTGTTTTCTCTTTCTTCTCCTTCCTTCTACGCGTCCGTCAGGACGCTCCAGAAAACGGAGAAGACAGATCCGATAGAAGACAGACGCATGCGTGAAGGTGACCCTTTCACCCACCACCCTCACTTCAGTGAGGGTATGTCCCACCCGTCAGGGTGAGCATGCCATCAGCCTTCCACCCGAACACCATCGCAACCCCCGCCACACTCCATTGTTCGCGTGTTGACGCAAGAACGCACGCTTCGACTAGGCAGTCTCCTTCCATGAAGCATGAAGGGAGAAGAGAAGGAGTGAGTCCAGCCTTCCATGGACTCAGCAGGGAAAGAAAGGGGAATGACAGGGGAGTCGTCATTCCTCTGTGCAGACTGCCCCGTCAGGGGCAGTCTGGACCCTTTCTGACAGTTCCTGAGAGCTGCTGACAGCTTTGTTTGAGCTGTTGACAGCTCGTCAGAGCTGTTCAGAGAGGGTTGTATTAGTAATAAGAGTAATGGTGGATGGCCCCGCAGGGCCGCTCTGGAGAGGTGTGATGGTGTGTGGTTGTGTGATGTCATGTCATGTCTTCATGGTTACTCACTTGATTCCATGCATTCGGACATGTCACGTGACATGACACTTCCCTCAGATGGCCTTCCACACCCAGGGGTTCCCAATGGTTCCCAATGGATCCCAAAGGATCACACTCCACACACTCATGAGTCGGAGAGAAAGGCCTTCCTCTTTCACTCCATCCTCATGCCCTAGCTCACTTCCCACCCTCTCCTTTCGTGTCGCTCTTTCTCTTGTTGCTGCTGCTCTTGCTGCTTGAGTGAGTTGTATCTGTCCTCATCTCACTCTTCTCGCTCTTTGGGATCCATGCTTTGGGAGTTGTGGAGACTGTCTTGAGTCTCTCTTGAGACTGTCTTGAGACTGTCTTGAGTCTCTCTTGAGTCTCTCTCGAGGATCCAGGGGTTCTGAGGGTACCCCCTAGGGTTCCTAGGTCTCCACAATGTACCCCATAGGGTACTCCACATGCTATCCCATAGGGTATCCACATGGTATCCCATAGGGTATCCATAGGGTAGCCTTCCATACCCTTGGATCCCTACTTGCCTCAGATGGCCTTCCACACCCAAGGCTTTGCTTCGTCCTCGCAGCACACAGCCCATCTCCTCTCAGCGACTCTCCACCTAAAAGTACAAACCCATCTCAAAATGAATGTTTCACCAAGTTATGTCGCCCCAATC
>OMDN01000333.1_pt1 | contig 10943 bp, 7 predicted proteins | sample 1645191 | NCBI WGS metagenome assembly OMDN01 (sample SAMEA103958154, study PRJEB25191) | human gut metagenome | reverse complement strand
TGCACCGTAGACAGTACTGCAGCAGCAAATGATTATGATGTTACAATGGTTAACCTCGTAGCTGACGATGAGAACTATAACCCTAAAACATTTAGCTGTGTTCCTGCAACGATTACCGTCATTAAACCGGCAGAAAGTATTTCACTTAATATGAGTGAGCTGACCCTGTACGCCGGTGAAGAAGAAACAGGTCTGATAGCCAATGTTGCACCGGCAGACTGTACCGAAACAGTAGTCTGGTCTGTTGACAAACCGGAGGTTGCAACAGTTGACCCTGCCACAGGTAAAATAACTGCAATAGCCCCGGGTGAAGCAACCGTTACCGCAAAAGCCGGTACCAAAACAGCAACCTGCAAGGTTAAAGTAAATTGTGTACATTCGTTCTCAGTAGTTGATGCGAAGGATTCAACATGTACGGACAGAGGATGGGATTCTTATATCAAATGTATCATCTGTGATAAAATATTTGATATGAGTGATAATCCTATTGCTGAAATTCCATACAGGGCGCTCAATGATAATCATGATTTTGATACTTCCGAATGGGGATATAAAGAGGCAGACGGCCATGCCCATGTATGCAGACGTAACGCTGCACATCATGATGAAATTCAGCCGCATATACCGGATCATGAAGGTGGAGCAACTTATGATTATGCTGTAAAATGTACTGCCTGCGGTTATGTGATTGAGCCACAGCTGGTTGAAGGCAAGATTAATGTTGAAGTTCCTTTTAAGGTTACTGTAAAGAAGACCGGTGAAATGGATCCGGGCAAAGAAGTTTTCAAATTCGTTGTTGAGAATTTCGGCGCGCCGACTGAATATGTGCTGGTACAGGATACAGTTGAGACTGAAGGCGAAAAGACTTATGAAGGCAAATTAATATTTACAATTGATAAATATGATGCCGGCAATTTGTCAGAGGGATTTGTCATACGTCAGGTCAAGGGCGATGCAAAAGGCTGGACATATGATGAGACCAAGTTCTATGCAATACCGATATTTGTAGACAGTTATACCAATGTTGGAGGCTGGACTTTCTGTTCAATCGATGAAAACGACGAGCTGGATCATAACAATCCTCTGGATGGAATTGGATTCACAAACAGCTATAATGCTGAAAAACCGGTTACACCGGATGCTCCTCCGAAAACCGGAGGCAGCAGCAAAACAATACTTTGGATTGGTTTGGTGACTATAGCCGGAGCAGTTCTGGTTGGAAGCTCATTGTACTTTTTCAAAAAGAGAACAGTTAACAGATAATATCTGAAATCCAATCAGAAAGAATCAGGCAAAGGGTGGGGCGGATGCCATCTGCCTTCACCCTTTTGCTTTTCCAAAGGAAATCAAGTGATTGGTTTTTTTTGGAAAAGTAATGTTACAAGTATACGGATCTGAAAACAAATGTATGTGTGAAGGAGGAAGTAAGATGAAAACAAGTAAACGAAAACGATGGCTCAGTTTATTGCTGGCAGTGATAATGACCATAGGCATACTGCCGTTGTCTATGTCGTCAGCCAGTGCAAAGAATGATGGCAGCAATGAAATCAGTACTTCTGACAAAGAAGTGCAGGCCACAGCTTGCAATGAGGAAGCACAAGTCGTTACTGCTGTATATCCCGAGTTAAGAAAACTGATAGAGGGAAAAGTGATAACACCCGGATTCCGCTATAAGTTCTATTCGGACGGCGGTGTGCGTAAAATTCGAATCAGTTTAAATGAGAAGGATTATTATGAAAACACTACCCTGGTTGAAAGTCTTAAGAAAGAAAAGAATCTCGACCGGTATGTGGCATACTCAAGCGGCATCCTTCTGTATTGGACGCGATATGAGGATGATTTCTTTGATTTTTCGGAATTAAGTGGATGGCCTCTGACACTGATACTTTTCGACAACCAGAAGTATTCCGCTATTTACGCTCCCGGTGTCGACCTGAAAATCAGGGTTACCGATGACGTCAATGTCACCTTCCGCCACAGCACCCGTTATAAAAACAAGACCGGATTCTGTCCTAAGGAAGGTGCTACCGGTGCAGTTATTGATTTGGCGAAGTCAGAGGGCAATTTGGGAAGTAGTGGTTCATTTGAATTGTGTGGATACGGAAGCCTTAGAATCATCACGACACAATCCCCCCAAAAAACAAGTCCCGATTATGCAATCGTGGCGAAAAATACAGTAATAGGGGAAGATGCGGGTCTGGCTATCAGCTGTGGCAATAAATACAGAAACGTCGTCTCGTTGATTCCAACGGTTGCACTCACTATTGATACCACCAATAATATCTATCTGGCTATACATAACCCTATAGCCAATGCCGCCGCGTGGGGCTGTCATATGAACAACCTTAAAATCCTTAATGCAAAGAAGATATCTGTTGGCGTAGATCGTGGCATGGACAAATTGATAATCTTCGGTAATAACGGAGAAACCGATCCGGTGAAGGTGTTTAAGTATTATAAGAATAACGGTAAGATTGGCAGTGAATGGTATGCAAGAGGAAACACCGATAGTGAAGGCAACTATAGTTTTACCATAGATCATAGCAACGATGTACCGCGTCTGCGTTACAGTCTCAACAATCAGATATTACAGAAGGGCAAACTGGTGGAAGGGCTGGAGGCCGGCCTGGGATATGAAATCTCTGCGGATGCCACATATGTGCCTCAATGGATGCAGAAGCTAAAGGATGCCGGCAGATTGGAATTCTATTTCTTTGTCCGCCTTCGTGAACCCGGAACGGGCAAATATGAGGCTGCTTATCTGGATGATTTTTATGTGGACAGAACCGGAAGACATACGATAGAGTTCGTATGGATCTGTATGCCGGCAAAAGATCCGGACAGGACTATTTTTGAATCGACGAGAGAACTGAAAGATTGTGAACTCTTTAGCATGAATTACCTGTATTATGATGTCAGTTACTACGAAGTGTTGATGGAGAATTCAGTCAGCGGCACCCGCTATATATGGAATATAAAATTTCAGCAGGATGGTGGCGAGTTTACTGAAGCAACCAAAGACAACCACAGGATATCATTTCAAACTGATACATTATCCAAATGTTATACCCGCAGTCAACATGACATCCCATCCGAGTGGTATTACAATTCTGGCAGTGACACTTATACCATGGGATTCTGGGTATATGCACGGCACGGATATCAATTCGCCGGACAGGTTGAATCGGTATCCGGCACAGTAAGTGTGAATGTAGAGCATACAGAAGTTTCGTATAAGGATGTGAATGATAGTAATGACAGCATTTATATCGAACTCGTGGCGAAGCGTAAGCTTACCGAAGTTCGAGGTACTTTAAAGGAGTTCCGGCTTGGTGGCGATACCTGGTATACGGAAATAGTATCGGATGCGCCGTCAAAGTATAAATTTAAGAATACGGTTGTATATGAAGCCATTGGCACATATGGTGTAGAGATCAGCATTATGAAAGAAGACGAACTATATTATGTGTATTTTGATGTCGATCCGGGGTATGGCTATTATCTCACAGATAACACACCGATAAAAGTGACATTACCTGAAGGATACAGAGCCAATGGGATGTTTGATAAGGCAGTTACATATAATGTAATTTATAAGGGTGACTGGTATTCTTATTCACCAATAATTCAGAAATACAGGATTGAAAATGTGCTGGAGGCTAACTGCGAGGGAAAGGAGTACGGCATCAATATTGACATAAAGGAACCTGTTCTGGGTGACCGCCCTGCTGCAAATGCCGGCTATGCTGCACCTACGAGAATTCCGGCAAACACAAAGGTGGTGTCGATGCAATGGCTGGGACCTGACGGCAAACCAATGGGAACATATGATAAATTTGAAGTAGGAAAATGGTATACCATAGATCTTAAGATTGCATTTGAGGGTGCCACAGAACATGGCCATGTATACCCGAAAAACAATAGAGATTTTGTGGTAAACAATAAGAGTGCAAATGCATGGCTGAACAATATGGACGATGAGGATGGTTTCATCTGGCAGCTGTATGACTCCTATAAGGTGGAAGACCCAAATGCCCGCGGATCTGTTACCGGTACGGTAACGAGCTTTAACTCAAATACAGATACGGTTACAGTGCAACTGTTCAAAAGAGGATCGTCTACGGCAGCGTACAGCACAAGTGTGAAGGGAAATTCTGCCAGATATACTCTCTCAGGCATTGCTGCCGGTACTTACACCATGAAAGTGTCGAAGAAAAATCATGTCACACGGGAGTATGCGATTACAGTAGGAACCCAGTCGGTAACGCAGAATGTAAAAATACATCTGAAAGGCGATATCAACGGGGACGGCAAAGTCAACACCAGTGATGTAGGCAGGGCAAATGCCCATGCAAGAGGTACTTCCGTACTTAAAGGCAATGAATTCATCTGTGCCGATATTAACGGAGACGGTAGGATAAATACAAGTGATGTTGGTAAAATCAATGCCCATGCAAGAGGAAAGGATTTGCTTTGGTGATAATCAGAAAACGAAGAAAAAATATGCCCGCAGTGCTGTTACTTTGTGAAGTTATATTACTTATCTGTATTTTATGCGGATGCGCGGCGCTGCCGGGGAATAAAACATCAGACACAGAAGAGAACGTGGTTCCTGACGAAAGTACCATCGATGAAACGGATACCACCGAAGTGCATGATCCTGCTTTAACGGCATTGCAGGATGAAATAAATGAAAACGGCAGCATGGCAGGTATAGCCTTTATCGGATATGTCGACAGAGAGAGTTTGGAATTTGATCTGCGCACCTGTTTTACGGACAGCAAAACAGGGGTAAAATATCCGGTTCTGGCATCAGCACCGATTTACATAACAGAAGGACAGGAATTGTATGCAATTGTGCCGCCCAATGATAGAGGCGTGATAACGGTGTATATGTCTGCCATGACTGAAGACGGCGGATATGCGGATGATAAGAGCAAGCCGCTGTATGTGGGAAATCCGGGCGATGCGCTCTTACTGCGGTGTAATTTCAGCGAAATATATTCCAATGTGTTAATTACCGTTACAGATGGCGGTGGAGCCATTGAGTTCCATCCATCACTATCTATGGAAAACGGGCACATACCGGGAATCACGGGAGTGTATGATTTCTCAATATATGAGAAATTACCTGACGAGCAGCCGGTTCAAAATGCTGAAGAAATCCTTATGAAGGTTGATGAAGTAAAAACGGCCGTCGAACAAGGGATGAAGATTATGTATACAGGAGATACGCAGCTGATTGAAGGCAACACCTGTATGGTATTTGCTCTCGGTACTGACAGGGATGAGCAGTTTGTCAGAGAATATTATTACGGAGTATGCGGCAATCTTGTGTACGTATATGATGCTATAGATGATATATGGAAAATTGTTATTTAACGGCTTTGGCCGGTAAATATATTACAACTTGAAAGGAGCAATTATATTATGGGACTTATTAAAGCAGGTATAGGTGCGTTGGGAGGCACTCTTGCCGACCAGTGGAAAGAGTTTTTCTATTGTGAGTCAATGCCTAAGGAGGTACTTGTTACCAAGGGACAGAAGCAGATCAGCGGACGTTCCTCCAATACAAAAGGTAACGATAATATCATCTCCAACGGTTCAGGTATTGCTGTTGCCGACGGACAGTGCATGATTATCGTAGAGCAGGGCAAGATAGTGGAGGTCTGCGCAGAGCCAGGTGAATTTACATATGATACGTCAACCGAGCCGTCAATTTTCGCCGGAAACCTCGGCGAGAGCATAAAGCAGACTTTTATGACCCTCGGTAAGCGATTTACTTACGGCGGAGATACCGGAAAGGATCAGCGAGTTTATTATTTTAATACGAAAGAGCTTATTGATAACAAATTCGGGACACCGAATCCTATTCCATTCCGTGTGGTCGATTCCAAAATCGGACTGGATCTGGATGTATCCGTGCGCTGTTCCGGTGTCTATTCATACAAAATAGCCGACCCGCTTCTGTTTTATGCCAATGTCTGTGGTAACGTGGAGCAGGAGTATTGCCGTGAGGAGCTGGACAGTCAGCTGAAAACCGAGTTCGTCAGTGCTTTACAGCCGGCATTCGGAAGGTTATCCGACTTGGAACTTCGTCCAAATCAGATAGTAACGCACAATACGGAACTTGAAAATGCCATGAACACGGCACTTTCCGAAAAATGGGGAAAATTAAGAGGATTAAAAGTTGTCAGTATCGCATTGGGATCGGTAACATTGCCGGAAGAGGATGCAGAAATGATTAAACAGGCTCAGCGTACGGCTATTATGCGCGACCCTACTATGGCGGCGGCAACTCTTGTCGGTGCACAGGCAGATGCCATGAAGGCAGCGGCATCCAATGAGGCAGGAGCCATGACCGGATTCATGGGTATGGGCATGGCTATGAACACAGGCGGTGCGATGAATGCACAGAACTTATTTGCAATGGGCCAGCAGGCACAGCAGCAACCTGTTCAGCCACAGCAGGCAGCGGGCGGCTGGAGATGTACATGCGGCGCAGTAAACAATGGCAATTTCTGTCAGAACTGCGGAGCGAAAAAACCTGAAAATATAATGCCGTAACACGATGTTTGCGGGAAAGGAGTTGTTATCATGCAGACTTTGCAGGAATATAAATGTCCATGCTGCGGTGGTGCAATAGCTTTTGACAGTTCGCTCCAAAAGATGAAGTGTCCTTTTTGCGATACTGAATTTGAGATGGAGACACTCAAAGGTTATGATGCTGAGCTGCAGAAAGACCAACCCGATCAAATGGAGTGGGAAACAGCAGCCGGCAGCAACTGGCAGGATGGTGAGACCGATGGCCTGCGCTCATATGTGTGTAAGTCATGCGGCGGAGAGATTATAGGCGATGCCAATACGGCAGCTACATCATGTCCATACTGTGATAATCCCGTAGTAATGATGAATCAGTTCTCCGGGGCACTTAAGCCTGATCTTGTACTGCCGTTCAAACTTGATAAAAAAGCTGCAAAGGCCGGGCTTATGAAACATCTGACCGGCAAGCGGCTTCTGCCTAAGATTTTTAAGGATCAGAACCACATCGATGAGATCAAGGGAATATATGTTCCGTTCTGGCTTTTTGATACGGACGTGGATGCACAGATACGTTATCGGGCAACCAAGGTGCGTGCCTGGAGCGACAGTGATTATAATTATACGGAAACCAGTTATTATATGGTACACCGTGGAGGCAGTATTGGTTTTGAGCATGTTCCGGTGGACGGCTCATCCAAAATGGCTGATGATCTGATGGAATCTATTGAACCTTATAATTTTGACGATGCATTGGAATTTCAGACAGCATATCTTGCCGGTTATATGGCAGATAAATATGATGTTACAGCCGAAGACAGCGTTGGTCGTGCCAATGAGCGCGTCAAGCGCTCTACAGAGGAGTCATTTGCCGAAACAGTGCAGGGTTATACATCGGTCACAACGGAAAACAGCAGTGTGCAGTTTCATGGCGGCAAAGCCTGTTATGCCCTGTATCCCGTATGGCTGCTCAATACTACGTGGAACGGAAACAAATACACTTTTGCAATGAACGGACAGACCGGAAAGTTTGTCGGAGATCTGCCGGTGGATAAGGCAGCTGCGAAACGCTGGACATTTCTGCTGGCGGCTGTGTACGGAGCTGCGGTTTACGGTGTGGCGTGGCTGTTGCATCTGATTGGACTGTTTTAAGCGAGGAGGAAACAGAATGAAAATAGTAAACAAAATATGTATGGTTCTGTCTGCTCTTGTGCTCTGTCTGTTTGTGGCAGTTCCGGCAGCCGCTGAAGATGCGGAAAATAAGAACCTGGTTGTGGATGATGCAGATCTGCTGACAGACCGCGAGGAAAAATCACTTCATGAGAAACTCGAAGAAATCTGTGTACGTCAGAAGATGGATATCGTTATAGTTACCAAGAAAACGCTGGATGGTACTGCGCCGGCCGATTATGCCGATGATTTCTATGATTATAACGGTTACGGTTATGGCGAAAATCGGGACGGTTTGCTGCTGCTCATCAGTATCGATAACAGAGACTTGTATATATCCACTCACGGATATGGCATTACAGCTTTTACCGATGCGGGTATAAAATACATCGGCGATGAGATAAAGGAGAATCTGTCGGATGGCGATTATGCCGCCGCGTTTGACGACTTTGCAGGACTTTGCGATGATTTCATTACAAAGGCAAGGGCCGGAACCCCGTATGATTCCGGCAATATGCCAAAGAAACCGTTAAGCTGGGTATGGATACCGGTGGCGGTTGTAATCGGATTTATATTGTCCTTCATTACTGTGGGAAATATGAAGAGTAAGCTCAAAACCGTGCGCTTCCAGGCGGCGGCGAACAGTTATATGAAAGCAGAAAGTATGAATATTACCGAAAGCCGTGATTTATATCTGTATAGTGCAGTCACACGGACCGCAAAACCGAAAAACGATGATTCCGGAGGAAGCAGTACACATACATCTTCATCAGGGTCAACACATGGCGGGGGTGGAGGCAAATTCTGATGTATCCAGGTCGGCCGCATAAAAATAAAAATTACTTAAAGGAGAGATGATTTATGAGTATTTTTGACAAACTTAAAAGCACAGCAAAACAAGCGGTAAATTCCGCTGCACAGTCTATCGGCAGCAAGCAGGAAACATTTACATTCACGTCACTGCCGGAAAGTCTTGCCCAGATGCAGGCGCTGCCGGAGGCAAGCCTCGATACGCCATTTAAAACGGCGGCTCTTACGGTTCTTGCTCTTTGCGCATATGCAGCAGATAAAAGCATCGGTACCGAGATGTTGAACTGGCTTCGCGGACCACGTCCGCTGAACGGACAGGAGATATCATTCCTTAATGATCGCTTCCGTGATGGCAAGACCTATCTGCCATTTACATATTTCAGAGGAGCGACGCCGGATAACGATTATACACCTGCCGAGCCATACACGATTGTAATCGAAAGCAATCATGTATCAGGCGAGGAACAGGGTTATATGAAATTGTTTATCCCTTGCGGCGGTGCGGATGATCCTAGACCGGTGAAGCTGCGTCAGCGCGGATCTGACGGCAAGTGGTTTTTGTGGGAACAGTATCTGCTTACCGGTGTGCGCACTCCGAAATCTGCTAATCCATGGGCTTAGGCAGAATAAAGTTTGGCTGATCAAAGAATGAGAGATTACGATGACGTAGAAAGGAATAAAAGATGGATATTCGTGGAATTTGGAAAGTTAAGGAAATTCGTGTACCTACACCGGAGGGAGAAATGGTTATTACACCTGATAACCCACCGGATGACGAGCGTTTCGAGGACGGTATTGAAATGATGCAATACCTGACGGAGTTTGCCGAGGACGGCATACTCAACACTCTTATGCTTGTGCCGGATGAGATGCGTGAGGAGGCTGCCAAGCATGGAGTGACAGTGCGTGATGATGGATATGCCGCTGTTGACAGTTCGGTATGGAAAGAAGAGAACGGGAAATTCTATTATGACACCAAGATTGAGGGTGAAGTTCTCGGAGAAAAGGTTGATTCATTTGCCGAAATTCCTGTTACAGAGGACGGCTGCCTGCTTTACGGGCTTGGAATGGTATGTCTGGAAAGAGTATAACCAGCCGGGTGACAGAATTGCAAAGGCCTGCTGCGGCAGGCCTTTTTTTCAAAAACACGGAATTGATTTGATATTTATTACGGAGGCGGTGCTATGTATTTTGAAAGTTTCAGGCTGGAACAAAACGATATGTCGGCAAGGCGACATGTCTATGAAGGTCATAAAACAGACAACGGTGTTCATCTGGAATATTATATCGTCACAGGAGAATGGAATCATATAAAACAGGAGAATGTTGAATGCCGCAATATTGTCCGTGCAATAGACGGAGACGAAGAACTTTTCCGTGAGTTGTGTGATTTATTTGACAATTGCAAGATAAGCGGATGGGCAGATTTTCATGGCCGTAATCCGGATGCGCTCGACGGTACCGGTATGAATTTTAACGTCGTGTTGGAAGACGGAACCGGGTTAAGTGCCGACGGTACTAACAAATTTCCGCCAAATTATTCAAAATTTATACAAGGGCTCCGTGATTTTATAACAACAGAAAGAATCAGTTCAACCAAATTTACAGACGGCACTTATGAAATTACACTGCCGGAAAAGTGGGTTGGTATAGTTAAGGCAGATTTTTCCGAAGGAATGGTGTCATTTTATGTTGATAAAAATGACGGTGGGGAGCTTACTTTTTTTATTATTGATAATAATGAATATGGTTATTCATCGGATTCCTATAAGGGCAGAATAGAAGCCGGACAGCTCATATCGGACGGCAAAACCCGGTTTATTACCGCGCGCGACAACTATCCGATAGCCCTGTATGCGGATAAAGTTTCCGAGGAAGCCCTTGCAATATGGGAAAATTATGAAAATGATAAGTCTGCAATAATTGAGAGCTTTTGTGGCGTGAATGGGTATGAGTTCTGTCCTGAGGAGGGAAAAACCTTATATTGCGCACATGCGATGAATCTGGCAGACCAGGCGCGAAGCTTATGGCTGAGTTTGAATTTCGCGGGCGATTATCCGGGCGGCGCGAAGCCGGTCCGGTTAAAACGACAGAATTATGTGCCGATGTTTCCGCCATATCTTTATATAAACACTATGGAAGATGTCCGCAGAAAATTCCTTACTGTTTTTTCGGAGGAATTTACCGATAAAACATTGAGCCGCGCAGTTGCTGCCGGGGAATTAATCGAATATAAGGATAATGTGTATGTTGCCTGCAAGAAATGCAAGGGTGCAGCATCATACAACAGCTGGGTGGATAGTGTCCGTGATACCGGTAATGGAAAATTTGCAATAGTGGTTGCCGTGAGAATGCCTCCGGACGGCAATACGATTCATGTCGAGCTTCCGACAGAGAAAAATGCATCAGGAGAGTTTGTAATT
>OMDN01000329.1_pt1 | contig 11056 bp, 9 predicted proteins | sample 1645191 | NCBI WGS metagenome assembly OMDN01 (sample SAMEA103958154, study PRJEB25191) | human gut metagenome | reverse complement strand
CTCTTCTGCTGTTTGCGGTACACGAAGGTGATACATAGTCGTACTCTCTTTTGTTACCCGCAGCCTGCCCGGAAGCTGGGTCATACCTGCAACCAAAAGGTCACGGGACCATCATTGACCAAAGAAACCTGCATATCCGCAGCGAATCTTCCGGTCTGGGTGTGCATTTCCTGCTGGCGACAGCGGGCGACGAAATACTCATACAGCGCCTCAGCGCGGTCAGGGGCAGCGCCTTTCGAGAAGCTCGGTCGCATCCCCCGCTCGGTATCGGCCGCCAGCGTAAATTGCGAAACCACCAGCACGCTGCCGCCCGCCTGCTGGACATTCAGGTTCATTTTCCCTTCCGCATCGCTGAAGATGCGGTAGCCCAGCACGCGTTCACAAAGGCGATTCGCCTTTTGTTCATCATCGTCTTTCTCGACGCCCAGCAGCACCAGAAGCCCCGGGCCAATTTCGCCCGTCACCTCGTCCGCCACGGTAACGCTTGCACGGGATACGCGTTGAATTAATGCAATCATGGTTGTTCTGTTTCTTCTGTTTTAAGTTTGCGGTATTCACCGAGAGTGACAGTAATTTCAGCGCCAAGCAAGACGATACACCAGGTCCAGTACACCCAGACGAACAAAATCGGCACCACCGAAATCACGCCATAAATTAGCTGATAGGACGGAAAGGTGGTGATATAGAGGGCAAACGCCTTTTTACCTGCCTCAAACAGCAGCGCCGCCACCAGCGCCCCGATCACCGCGTCGCGGTTACGTACCTGGGTAGTCGGTACAATACTATAGAGCAGCCAGAACGCTGCCCAGGAGAGGATCAGCGGAAATAGGCGGAGCAGATTATCAATTACGCCGTCCAGGTCGCTTGCCCAGCGCAGCGACAGCAGATAGGAACTGATCGCCAGGCTGGCGCCCGCCAGCAGCGGGCCGAGGGTCAGGATCATCCAGTAAACGGCAAAGGAATAAACTTTGGGGCGGCTGCGCGTGCTGCGCCAGATGGTGTTTAGCGCGCTGTCGATCGAGTACATCAGCAGCAGCGAGGTGACGATCAGGCCAAAGGCGCCTACGGCGGTCATGCGGCTGGAGTTGGCCACGAACTGCTCGATATATCCCTGGATTACATCCCCGGTCGCCGGAATAAAATTGGCGAAGATAAAATGACGGATCTGCACGCTGACTTCGGAGAACATAGGAAAGGCCGCAAACAGCGCGAACACGACGGCAATCAGCGGCACCAGGGACAGTAATGACACATAGGCGAGGTTCCCCGCCAGGGTGGTCATATGGTCTTCATCAATGCGCCGCCACAGCAGCTTTAGCCACGCCAGCAGCGGCCGGGTATGGTGGAGTAATTTTTGATGAACGGTTTTTAGCATAGCTGTTTCGCGAAATAGTCAGGGATGGTCTCCTTACCAGTCACCAGGATACTGGTGATCCCCAACCGGTTGGCCCCTGCTATATTATCGACGTTATCATCAAAAAAGACCGTATCTGCGGCGGAAAACCCCTCTTCTTCCAGTACTCGCAGATAAATTTGCGCTTCAGGCTTACGCAATCCCATCTCCTGCGATAGATAAATGCGATCGGCGGCCGCGCGCACTTCCGGGTATTCATCGGGCCAGAACGTGGTGTGCAGACGATTGGTATTGGAGAGCACCACCACCCGATGCCCCTGGGCACGAAGTTTATGCATGATGGTAATCACCTCCGGGCGCAGCGCGACAAACACCGCCTGCCAGCCGTGAGCAAACTGTTCATAGCTGAGGGGCATATTCATTTCATGGCACATGGCGGCGGCAAAGTCTTCATCGCTGAGCTCGCCGCGCTCATGCTGATGGAAAGCCTCACCCATGGTGAAATGCTGCTTCAGCGTCGCCAGCGGGATGCGGGTTAAATCGCTCCAGGCTCCCAATACCCGGTTGAAGTCAATGTCGACAATCACATTACCTAAATCAAAGATATAGAGCATTTTTGTCTCCTTCCGCGCCGTGGAAAATTAACTTTAGCGGGAAAGGCTGGATTTGACTATTGGCGTGTGATGCAGGAATGAAAAAAAGAAACCCCGCCGGAGAGGCGGGGTTTAGCGAACAACAAGAAGAAAAAATTACTCTTCTTTTGCACCGCGCATCGCGCGTTTACGGTCGTTCTCGGTCAGGTGACGTTTACGGATACGGATAGAGGTCGGAGTAACTTCTACCAGTTCGTCGTCATCGATGAACTCCAGAGCCTGCTCCAGGGTCATCTTAACCGGCGGAACCAGAACCGTGGCTTCGTCAGTACCAGACGCACGCATGTTGGTCAGTTTCTTACCGGTCAGGCAGTTTACCGTCAGGTCGTTGGAACGGCTGTGAATACCGATGATCTGGCCTTCGTAAACTTCAGCGCCGTGGCCGAGGAATAGCTTACCGCGATCCTGCAGACCGAACAGCGCGAACGCTACCGCTTTACCCTGACCGTTGGAGATCAGTACGCCGTTGTTACGCTGGCCCACTTCGCCCGGACGAACGTCGTCGTAGTGGCTGAAGGTGGAGTACAGCAGACCGGTACCGGAGGTCATGGTCATGAACTCTGAACGGAAGCCGATCAGACCGCGGCTTGGGATCACGTAGTCGAGACGTACGCGGCCTTTACCGTCCGGATTCATGTTTTTCAGGTCGCCTTTACGCTCGCCCAGCGCCTGCATGACAGAACCCTGATGCTGCTCTTCGACGTCCAGCGTCACGTTCTCGAACGGCTCTTGTTTACGGCCGTCGATTTCGCGGAAGATAACTTTCGGACGGGAAACCGCCATCTCGAAACCTTCACGACGCATGTTTTCAATCAGAACGGACAGGTGCAGTTCACCACGGCCGGAAACGCGGAACGCATCAGCGTCTTCGGTTTCTTCAACGCGCAGCGCCACGTTGTGCACCAGCTCTTTATTCAGACGGTCCAGGATCTGGCGAGAGGTAACGAACTTACCTTCTTTACCGCAGAACGGAGAGGTGTTGACGTTGAAGAACATGGAAACGGTCGGCTCATCAACGGACAGGGCCGGCAGCGCTTCGACATTCTGCGGGTCGCAGATGGTGTCGGAGATGTTCAGCTCGCCCAGACCGGTGATCGCGATGATGTCGCCAGCTTCAGCTACGTCGCTCTCAATTCGCTCCAGACCCAAGTGAGTCAGTACCTTACCGACTTTACCGTTACGGGTTTTGCCTTCGCTATCGATGATAGTGACCTGCTGGTTCGGCTTCACTTTACCGCGCTTGATGCGGCCGATGCCGATAACACCAACGTAGTTGTTGTAGTCCAGCTGGGAGATCTGCATCTGCAGCGGACCGTCAAGATCAACGTCCGGCGCCGGCACGCGATCGACAATCGCCTGGTACAGCGGGGTCATGTCGTCAGCCATGTCTTCGTGATCCAGACCCGCGATACCGTTCAGCGCGGACGCGTAAACGATCGGGAAGTCCAGCTGTTCGTCGGTCGCATCGAGGTTAACGAACAGGTCGAACACCTGATCGACAACCCAGTCCGGACGCGCGCCCGGGCGGTCAACTTTGTTGATGACCACGATCGGCTTCAGACCGTGGGCAAAAGCTTTTTTGGTCACGAAGCGCGTTTGCGGCATCGGGCCATCAAAGGCATCTACCACCAGCAGCACAGAGTCAACCATGGACATAACACGCTCAACTTCACCTCCGAAGTCGGCGTGCCCTGGGGTATCAACGATGTTGATACGGTAATCATTCCATTTGATTGCGGTGTTTTTCGCGAGGATGGTAATCCCACGCTCTTTCTCCAAATCGTTGGAGTCCATCACACGTTCTTGTGCTTCAGTACGTGCGTCGAACGTACCGGATTGCTGTAGCAGCTTGTCAACCAGGGTAGTTTTACCATGGTCAACGTGCGCGATGATGGCGATATTACGCAGATTTTCGATCACAACTTTGCCTCAGGCATTAGAAATAGCGCGTTATTGTACACGTATTAAGCGAAGGACTGAACAGGATCACAAACATCCTCCGCAAACAAGTATTGCAGAGTTTCTTTGTGACCGCTTTCACGGAGCGATAAAAGGGCACCGTAACAAAAATTGCACCAAAATGGTGCTCAATGTTCACACTGAAGCACTATTTTGGTGCATTATCTCCATCATGGTGCAGTCCTTTTGCACTATGGTGCGCATGATACAGCGTTTTATGGGGCATTTAAAAGTTGGCACAGATTTCGCTTTATATTTTTTAAGGCAACAACGCCACTTTTAAGCAGTATGAAGTTTTCGTTACCACGACGACAATGACCAATCCGGGAGAGTTTAAGTATGTCCGCTGAACACGTTTTGACGATGCTGAACGAGCACGAAGTGAAGTTTGTCGATCTGCGCTTCACCGATACCAAAGGTAAAGAACAGCACGTCACGATTCCGTCTCATCAGGTAAATGCCGAATTCTTCGAAGAAGGCAAAATGTTTGATGGCTCCTCGATTGGTGGCTGGAAAGGTATCAACGAATCTGACATGGTCCTGATGCCGGACGCGTCCACCGCGGTCATTGACCCGTTCTACGAAGAACCGACCCTGATCATCCGCTGCGATATCCTCGAGCCAGGCACCCTGCAGGGCTATGACCGTGACCCGCGCTCCATCGCGAAACGCGCTGAAGAGTACCTGCGCGCCACCGGCATCGCTGATACCGTCCTGTTCGGGCCAGAACCAGAATTCTTCCTGTTCGACGACATCCGCTTTGGTGCCTCTATCTCCGGCTCCCATGTCGCGATCGATGACATTGAAGGTGCGTGGAATTCCTCTACCAAATACGAAGGCGGTAACAAAGGTCACCGTCCGGGCGTGAAAGGGGGTTACTTCCCGGTTCCGCCAGTAGACTCTTCTCAGGACATCCGTTCCACCATGTGTATGATCATGGAAGAGATGGGTCTGGTTGTTGAAGCCCATCACCATGAAGTAGCAACCGCAGGTCAGAACGAAGTGGCAACCCGCTTCAATACCATGACCAAAAAAGCGGATGAAATTCAGATTTACAAATACGTTGTTCACAACGTCGCTCACCGCTTTGGTAAAACCGCGACCTTTATGCCGAAACCGATGTTCGGCGACAACGGCTCCGGCATGCACTGCCATATGTCTCTGGCGAAAAACGGTACCAACCTGTTCTCCGGCGACAAATACGCCGGTCTGTCTGAGCAGGCGCTGTTCTACATCGGCGGCGTAATCAAACACGCTAAAGCCATCAACGCCCTGGCGAACCCGACCACCAACTCCTACAAGCGTCTGGTCCCGGGTTACGAAGCGCCGGTTATGCTGGCTTACTCTGCCCGTAACCGCTCTGCCTCTATCCGTATTCCGGTGGTGACCTCTCCGAAAGCGCGTCGTATCGAAGTGCGCTTCCCGGACCCGGCTGCCAACCCGTACCTGTGCTTTGCGGCGCTGCTGATGGCTGGCCTTGATGGTATCAAGAACAAAATCCATCCGGGCGAAGCAATGGATAAAAACCTGTATGACCTGCCGGCGGAAGAAGCGAAAGAGATCCCGCAGGTTGCCGGTTCTCTGGAAGAAGCCCTGCAGGCCCTGGATGCTGACCGCGAGTTCCTGACCGCTGGCGGCGTGTTCACCAATGACGCTATCGATGCCTACATCGCCCTGCGTATGGAAGAGAACGACCGCGTACGCATGACTCCGCATCCGGTTGAGTTCGAACTGTACTACAGCGTCTAATTTTGCTGTAAATCCAGGGTATGTCGTGTTGTGGCGCGAGATGCCCGGGATATTTTGTTGCCGTGGAAACTTTCAGCCCATCTCAGGATGGGCTTTTTTCTCCACCAACACGCTGATCTCGCGAGCTTTTTACCGATAAAAAGCTATACTGCACTAAATTGGTGCACTCATTTTCAGGAGACTGTCGAATGGCAACAGGCACACTGCCCGATGCTGGGCAGATCCTTAACTCCCTTATCAACAGTATTTTACTGGTCGATGATGACCTGGCGGTGCACTTTGCCAACCCTGCGGCGCAGCAGCTGCTGGCGCAGAGCTCGCGCAAACTGTTTGGCACCCCATTACCTGAGCTGTTGAGCTATTTTTCGTTGAATATCGGGCTGATGCAGGAGAGCCTGCAGGCGGGCCAGGGATTTACCGATAACGAAGTGACGCTGGTTATCGATGGCCGTTCGCACATCCTGTCGTTGACCGCCCAGCGGCTGCCGGAAGGCTTTATTCTGCTGGAAATGGCGCCGATGGATAATCAGCGCCGCCTGAGCCAGGAGCAGCTGCAGCATGCGCAGCAGGTCGCCGCTCGCGACCTCGTCCGCGGCCTGGCGCATGAGATAAAAAACCCGTTAGGCGGCCTGCGCGGCGCGGCCCAGCTGCTCAGCAAAGCGCTGCCCGACCCGGCGCTAACGGAATATACCAAAGTGATCATTGAGCAGGCCGACCGGCTAAGAAATCTGGTCGACCGCCTGCTCGGACCACAGCATCCGGGCATGCACGTTACCGAAAGCATCCACAAAGTCGCCGAACGGGTAGTTAAACTGGTTTCCATGGAGTTGCCGGACAACGTGAAGTTGATCCGCGATTACGACCCCAGCCTACCAGAGCTACCCCACGACCCGGATCAAATTGAACAGGTGTTGCTGAACATCGTCCGTAATGCGCTGCAGGCTCTGGGGCCGGAAGGGGGCGAAATTATTCTTCGCACCCGCACCGCTTTCCAGCTGACGCTGCACGGGGTGCGTTATCGCCTCGCCGCCCGCATCGACGTTGAAGATAATGGCCCGGGTATTCCGCCCCATCTCCAGGATACGCTGTTCTATCCGATGGTCAGCGGCCGCGAAGGCGGTACCGGCCTGGGCTTATCTATCGCCCGTAGCCTTATCGATCAGCACTCCGGCAAAATTGAATTCACCAGCTGGCCGGGTCATACCGAATTTTCGGTATACCTGCCTATTCGGAAGTAGAGGTGTTTATGCAACGAGGGATAGCCTGGATCGTTGATGACGATAGCTCCATCCGCTGGGTGCTTGAACGCGCGCTCACCGGAGCCGGCTTGAGCTGCACAACGTTCGAAAGCGGCAATGAGGTGCTAGATGCCCTCACCACCAAAACCCCGGATGTACTGCTGTCAGATATCCGTATGCCCGGAATGGATGGTTTGGCGCTGCTCAAACAGATTAAGCAGCGCCATCCAATGCTTCCGGTCATCATAATGACCGCGCATTCCGATCTGGACGCCGCGGTCAGCGCTTATCAGCAGGGCGCGTTTGATTATTTGCCCAAACCTTTTGATATCGATGAAGCCGTCGCCCTCGTCGACCGGGCGATAAGCCACTATCAAGAGCAGCAGCAGCCGCGAAATGCGCCGATAAGTAGCCCAACTGCCGACATCATCGGCGAAGCGCCAGCTATGCAGGATGTCTTTCGCATTATTGGCCGCCTGTCGCGCTCATCCATCAGCGTGCTGATCAATGGCGAATCCGGTACCGGTAAAGAGCTTGTCGCACATGCCCTGCATCGCCATAGTCCACGCTCAAAAGCGCCGTTTATCGCGCTGAATATGGCGGCGATCCCCAAGGACCTGATTGAGTCCGAGCTGTTCGGCCATGAAAAAGGAGCCTTTACCGGCGCAAATACCGTCCGTCAGGGTCGCTTTGAACAGGCTGACGGCGGTACGCTGTTCCTGGATGAAATTGGCGATATGCCGCTTGATGTCCAGACTCGTCTGCTGCGCGTGCTGGCGGATGGTCAGTTTTATCGCGTGGGCGGTTACGCGCCGGTCAAGGTCGATGTGCGGATCATCGCCGCTACCCACCAGAACCTGGAACAGCGCGTGCAGGAGGGGAAATTTCGTGAAGATTTGTTCCACCGCCTGAACGTCATCCGGGTGCATTTACCGCCGCTGCGCGAGCGCCGGGAAGATATTCCACGCCTGGCCCGCCATTTCCTGCAGATAGCCGCCCGCGAGCTCGGCGTTGAAGCCAAACAGCTGCATCCGGAAACGGAGACAGCGCTGACCCGCCTGGCGTGGCCAGGCAACGTCCGTCAGCTGGAAAACACCTGTCGCTGGCTCACCGTCATGGCCGCCGGCCAGGAGGTGCTGACGCAGGATCTGCCGAGCGAACTGTTTGAGACCACGATTCCTGATAGCCCAACGCAGATGCAGCCTGACAGCTGGGCGACGCTGCTGGGTCAGTGGGCCGATCGGGCGTTGCGATCCGGTCATCAAAACCTGCTCTCAGAAGCGCAACCCGAAATGGAGCGCACGCTGCTAACGACCGCCCTGCGCCATACCCAGGGACACAAACAGGAGGCTGCGCGCCTGCTGGGATGGGGACGTAATACCCTGACGCGTAAGCTAAAAGAATTGGGTATGGAGTAGGGTTCAACAGCATGATGAAAAATAGCCGATCGGCGCAAAGTGCTGCTATTTTGTACTTTACTGTTCCGATGAGTTGAGTATGATCGTGCCCGGCATTAGGGGAGAGCATCATGTTTGAATCACTGGTGAGTATGATATCGAGCGGCGCCGCTGCGAGTCACACGCCACAAACGGCAGTCGCTGCCTTGCTGTGCGCTGCGCTGGTCGGGCTGTTCAGCTAATTGTTCCCCCTCTCCTGCGGGAGAGGGGGAAAACATTAAATAACCCGTGAGAACTGCTGCATCCGGGCCTTTTGCCGTAGGTAGGCATCAAAGCACATACAGATGTTGCGGATCAGCAGGCGACCTTTCGCCGTCACCTGAATGACCTTATCATCCACAGCCACCAGCCCGTCATGCGCCAGCGGCGCCAGCAGCTTCAGATCCTCGGCGAAATAAGACGCAAAATCCACGTCCCACTGCGCCTCGACCGCCGCGATATCCAGCTGGAAGTTACAGATCAACGCTTTAATCACGTCGCGACGCAGACAGTCATCGCGAGTTAACGCGATCCCGCGCCACAGGGCGTTCCCTTGCTCTGCTACCTGCTGGTAGTACTGCTTGAGCTCTTTTTGGTTCTGGGCGTAGCTGTCGCCAATCATGCTGATCGCCGAAACGCCCATCCCCAGCAGATCGGTATCGCCCTGAGTGGTGTAGCCCTGGAAATTACGATGCAGTACGCCGTGACGTTGCGCGACCGCTAATTCATCATCGGGACGGGCGAAATGGTCCATGCCGATAAACTGATAGCCTGCCGTCGTCAGCGAGCCGATGGTTTCCTGCAGGATCTCCAGCTTCTGCTCAGCGGAGGGCAGATCGGCATCTTTAATCTTCCGCTGAGCGGCAAAGAGCGTGGGCAGATGCGCATAGTTAAACACGCTCAGGCGGTCAGGATTGAGCTCGGCGACCTTTTGCAGGGTAAAGGCGAAGCTCTCCGGCGTTTGCTTCGGCAGGCCATAAATGAGGTCGATATTGGTCGAGGTAAAACCAATCTCCCGCGCATGGTTGAGTAAATCAAAGATGAACGCTTCGTCCTGCTCACGGTTAACCAGACGCTGAACCTCTTTATTGAAGTCCTGTACGCCCATACTCAGGCGGTTGAAACCCTCAGCGCGTAAATGATCGAGGACATCCAGCTCGATTTCACGCGGATCGACCTCAATGGAGATCTCGGCTTCCGCGCTGAAATGGAAATGGCTGCGCAACAGATCCATCAGGCGACTGATTTGCGCCTTATTGAGATAAGTTGGCGTGCCGCCCCCCCAGTGCAGTTGCTTCACCTGGCGAGTGGCAAACAGCGGCGCGCGGTGGATGATCTCCTGTTCAAGGACATCGAGATATTGATCGGCCTTATGCTGCTGGCGGGTGACTATCTTATTGCAGCCGCAGAAATAACACAGCTTATGGCAAAACGGGATATGCACGTACAGCGACAGGGGACGCTGTGGGTAACGGGCCACAGCGGCATCGAATTCCGCCGCGCCAAATTGCGGTGAAAACTCCAGCGCGGTGGGATACGAGGTATAGCGCGGCCCGGAATAGTTATATTTCTGGATCAGGGCCAGATCCCAGTCGATTATCTGCTCAGACATGCTCACTCCTTCCGATGGTGCCGCCGACGGGTACGCCGTCCCGGCCCCACCGCACCGCGGGTCATGAGCCGGTTGCGCAGCCATTTCTGACGCCGCGACAACCGTTGTAGTTTAACGAATAACCACAGCAGATAACATATAACCAGAAGGGTTATAAGGAGTACCGGGAATCCGATGGGATGCAAATGTTAGTTTCCACCCTTCAGCAGACGCATCATATCTTCCTGACGCTCTTCCTCTTCTTCATCTTCATCATCGTAAGAGAGGCCGAGCTGCTGCATCAGCTCATCAATGCGATCTAGTTTGGCGTCCACCCAGCTCTGCTCTTCAGCATTCAGGGTGCCGCCCTCTTCCAGACGTTCCAGCAGCGCGTCCAGGCGCTCATCATTCTCCAGCAACTCCAGCTCAGCCTGCGGTGAAAGCATAGGTTTCTCGCTCTTTGGTTTATGCTGCTTGGGGGCTGGAGCGCTGCTTTCGCTCACGCCCAGCGGGATCGGTTTTTTGCTACCCACGCGCGGATCTTGCGCCTGACGCTGTTTTTTACCCGCTGAAGCCGCATCGCCGCCGTTCGCGCGACTGCCTGCCGCGTGGCCACGATGTTTCTTCTGCCGTTTGCGATCGCGAGCTTCCTGATTTAACTCTTCACGCGACTTGCGGCCGGATTTGCCACGGGTGGCGGATGTCGGTTTTTTCATGATGTGTAATCTTCAGACAGTAGTATTCAGTATAGAATTGAGGCGGAATCTAGCAGAAAGCAAGCAAAGAAAAAAGGCGACAGATTACTCTGTCGCCTTTTTCCTCACTGACCACCCTTAACGGGCTCTTCTTTCCCTGTTCGCTAACGACTCACCCTGTCTTTCCCTTAGCGTCCAACGGTCCCTGTTTCTTCCTTTTCCCTGTAAAACGTCTCCAAGACGCGCGTCATCCTGACTATCCTGTGGTCTTCGCCTCCTGGCGCTTCCTGACTCCTCGTCCTGAGTCCTAATCCTTTCAGCATCCCCGCCGTTGTGTATTACTTTACCTTGTTGACAAAAATCGACAACCAGTCTGGCAGT
>OMDN01000310.1_pt1 | contig 11413 bp, 9 predicted proteins | sample 1645191 | NCBI WGS metagenome assembly OMDN01 (sample SAMEA103958154, study PRJEB25191) | human gut metagenome | reverse complement strand
TTTCGCACGATATTAAACCATTATACCCGAACTGTCCAACATTGGCAATCCCCGCGCAAAAAGGTTGCAAAACCGTGGCGAGACTGCTATAATTTTGGCATAGAAAACCCGTAGGAATTTCTGGAGGTAATATACATGGATTCATTCCGCGTGCTCGAGATCAAAAAGAGCGTTTTTGAAAACAACGACCGGGAGGCCGACCTGCTGCGCGAAGAGCTCAAGCAGAATCACACCTTCCTGCTCAACCTCATGTCCTCGCCCGGCAGCGGCAAGACCACGACCCTCATGGCGACCATCAACGCCCTGAAGGACGATCTGCGCATCGGCGTCATGGAGGCCGACATCGACTCGGACGTCGATGCGGCGACCATCTCCACCAGCGGCGCAAAGGTCATCCAGCTGCATACCGGCGGTATGTGCCATCTGGACGCGGGCATGACCCGCCAGGGGGTGGAGAACCTGGGTACGGCGGATCTGGATCTGGTGTTCTTGGAGAATGTGGGCAATTTGGTGTGCCCTGCCGAGTTTGACACCGGCGCTGCCAAAAATATGATGATCCTGTCTGTGCCGGAGGGGGACGACAAGCCTCTAAAGTACCCGCTGATGTTTACCGTGTCCGATGTGGTGCTCATCAACAAGATAGACACAAAGAGCGTGTTTGACTTTGACGATCAGGCGGTACAGGAGCGGATCTTAAAGTTGAACCCGCAGGCTAAGATCTTTTTTATCTCTGCCAAGACCGGCGAGGGTATGGATGCAGTGTGCGATTGGCTGCGGCAGCAAGTTCGGGACTGGAACGCATAAGTACGGGGGGAGAAGACGATGGCTGAAGAGAGAGAATTGATCCTCAAACTTGGTCAAAAAATCACGGACCGGATCGGTCACAAGGTGACGGTAGAGGATCCGGAGTATTACGGCTTGGCCTGCGTGGTCACGGACGAGATGGCAGAGATCGCACTGAAGATGAAGGTACGCAAGCCCATGACCCTGGACCAGGTGGCAAAAGCCACCGGCAAGAGCAAGAATTATCTGGAGCCGCTGCTGCAAGAGATGAGCAGCATTGGCCTGTTGGAGTATAATTGGGAGAACCCCAGCCGCACCAAGCAGTATGTGCTGCCCATGTTCGTACCCGGCAGCGCCGAGTTCTTTAATATGAAAAAGGATCAGATCGACGCCCACCCGGAGTTGGCCAAGTTCTTTGAGCGTATGACCTTCTTACCGCTGGAGAAGATCACCGCCATGGTGCCCCCCGGCGGTGCCGGTATCGGTATGCATGTGATCCCGGTGGAAAAGGCCATTGAGACGGAAAATCAATCTGTCGATGTGGAGCATATTTCCCACTGGTTGAAGAAATATGAGGGCAAGTATGCCGCCGGTCCCTGCTCCTGCCGTATGAGCCGCGCCAAGCTGGGCGAGGGCTGCGGCGATGATGCCGAGGACTGGTGCATCGGCGTAGGCGATATGGCGGACTATTTGGTAGAGACCAACAAAGGCCATTATGTGACCTACGATCAGGTGCTGGAGATCTTGCAGCGTGCCGAGGACAACGGCTTTGTGCACCAGATCACCAACATTGACGGTGAGAACAAGATCTTTGCCATCTGCAACTGCAATGTGAATATTTGCAATGCCTTGCGGACTTCTCAGTTGTTTAATACGCCCAATATGTCCCGCTCCGCGTACATTGCCAAGGTGGACAAGGCGCAGTGTGTGGCCTGCGGTCGTTGTGTGGAGTATTGCCCCGCCGGTGCGGTGAAGCTGGGTCAAAAGCTGTGCACCAAGGACGGCGGCACGGTGACCTATCCCCGACAGGCGTTGCCGGATAAAATCAAGTGGGGCCCGGAAAAGTGGAGCCCGGATTACCGGGACAAGAACCGAATCAACTGCTACGACGCCGGCACGGCGCCCTGTAAGACCGCTTGCCCGGCCCATATTGCCGTGCAGGGGTACTTAAAGCTGGCAGCCCAGGGTCGCTACAAGGACGCTCTGGCGCTGATCAAAAAAGAAAATCCGTTTCCTGCCGTTTGCGGTCATGTGTGCAACCGCCGGTGTGAGGACGCCTGCACCCGTGGCACCATTGACCGTGCGGTGGCGATTGATGAAGTGAAGAAGTTTATCGCCCATCAGGATCTGATTGCCGAGCACCGCTATGTGGCGCCCAAGGTGATCCCCTCTAACAAGGGCGGCTTTGCTGAGAAGATCGCCATTATCGGCGGCGGCCCGGCCGGCCTGTCCTGCGCCTATTATTTGGCAGAGAAGGGCTATACCCCCACTGTGTTTGAGAAGAACGAGAAGCCCGGCGGTATGTTGGTGTACGGTATTCCGTCTTACAAGTTAGAAAAAGATGTAGTGGCTGCAGAGATTGATGTGATCCGTGAAATGGGTGTAGACATTCGCTGCGGCGTTGAAGTGGGCAAGGATATTACCTTGGACGAATTGCGCGCCCAGGGCTACAAGGCCTTTTATATCGCTATTGGTTGCCAGGGCGGCCGCAAGGCGGGTATTCCCGGTGAGGACGCCCAGGGCGTAATGACCGCTGTGGACTTTCTGCGCACCGTTGGCGGCAACCCGGATTACCCGGTAGAGGGTGAAGTGGTTGTAGTTGGCGGCGGCAATGTGGCGATTGATGTGGCCCGTTCCTCCGTGCGCTGCGGTGCAAACAGCGTGTCTATGTTCTGCCTGGAGAGCCGGGACGCTATGCCTGCCTCGGTTGAAGAGGTGGAAGAAGCCCGGGTGGAGGGCGTAGATGTGAACTGCGGCTGGGGTCCCAAGGAGATCTTGACGGAGAACGGCAAGGTCACCGGTATTGTGTTTAAGAAGTGCCTGTCCGTGCTGGACGAGAACGGCCGCTTTGCCCCGGTTTACGACGAGAACCAGACCAAGACCGTGGCGTGCAACCATGTGTACCTGAGCATTGGCCAGGCGATTGAATGGGGTCACCTGCTGGACGGCTCCAAGGTGGAGCTGGGTCGCGGCAACGGCGCTGTGGCAGACAGCCTGACCTATCAGACGGCACAGGAAGATATTTTTGTGGGCGGCGATGTATACACCGGCCCAAAGTTTGCCATTGACGCCATTGCAGCGGGCAAGGAGGGCGCCGTGTCCATTCACCGATTCGTGCAGCCCAACACCAGCCTGACCATCGGCCGTAACCGCCGGGACTTTATTGCGCTGGATAAGGAGAATATCTCCGTGGCCCAGTACGATACCGGCGACCGCCAGGTGCCCGGCGTGGACAAGAGCATTGATCAAAAGCATTCCTTTAGAGACGCACATCTGACCTATACAGAGGCCCAGGTGAAGGCGGAGACCGCTCGCTGCTTAGGCTGCGGCGCCTCTGTGGTGGATCCCAACAAGTGCATCGGCTGCGGCGTGTGTACCACCAAGTGCGCCTTTGACGCCATTCACCTGCACCGGGAGCTGCCGGCAGCCAGCAAGATGGTGCGCTCGGAGGATAAGATGAAGAGCATTTTGCCTTATATGCTGAAGCGCGAAATCAAAATTCGCTTTAACAAGGAGTAAGTATGCACGAGTTGGGCATCGTATTCCATATTATTGATACTGTGGAGCAGGTGGGGCGCGAGAACGGGGTAACGCAGGTGCGCTGTGTTACGCTGGATGTGGGTCAGGTGTCCGGAATTGAGGACCCCTATTTGATGGACTGCTGGCGCTGGGCGGCGGATCGATCGGAGATGCTGCGAGGCGCCCGGCTGCAGATTGAGCCGGTGCATGCCGTCACCCTGTGCGACGCCTGCGGCAAGACCTATGATACTGTGCCCCAGGGGCGCACCTGCCCCTATTGTGGCAGCGGGGACACCCACTTGCTGCAAGGCAATGCATGCAGTATTCGAGAAATTGAGGCGCGATAGAGAATGCACGAGTTGAGTATTGTGTATGAGTTGTACCGCACGGTGACCCAGCTGGCCGCAGAGGCCGGGCTGCACCGGGTGGAAGCGGTGCGCCTGCAAGTCGGGGAGCTGTCCGGTGTGGAGGGTCCGTACCTGCGGGAGTGCTGGAATGCTGTGGTGCGAGATACGCCGCTTCGTTCTACCCGGTTGGAGCTGGAGCACCTGCCGGCTATTGCCATGTGTGCGCATTGTGCCCGCTTGTATGCCCATTTGGCCTGTGCCCGCACTTGCCCCCGTTGCGGTAGCCACGATCATCTCATTTTGTCCGGCCGCCAATTCCTTATCGACCGGATCGAGGGGTATTAAAAATCAGCCGACGGCAGTGCGTTTATTCGCGCAGTCGTCGGCTTTTATTTGCTTTTTTGAATTGACGGTTGGTGGTGTGGAGGCCGATCACGCATGGACAGCAGGGGAAAAGATGATCCTGACCGGTGTGCCGGAGCGGCAATACTTTATAAATAGGCAAATAAAAAAACAGATACACGCCGGTGTATCTGTTCTTTTATGCTTATTTGGGTGGGTTATTCTTCGTTTTCGCGGATTTCTTTCAATTGGGGTTGCAAAACGGCCAGCTTTTTCTTGGACAGGTTGTAGCCGAATCCCAGCAAAATCGCCAATAGAGTCAGAGTAATGGCCGGTACAAGGGTGGAAATGTCATAGAGCTTATTGAGCACATCCTCCGGCAGCGCCGTGTTGTTTGCAGAAGCGGTGCTGTCGTAGTGGATCACCGCCAAAAGGGCATTGAGTCCGACGCCGGCCAGGGTTTGCCCCAGCTTTCTGGCAAAGGAGACAACCGCATAGGCGGTACCTTCCTCCCGACGATGGGTGCGAATCTCGTGGTAGTCAATCACATCCATCACCAGTGCCCACACCTCCAGTACCAGGAAGGTCTGGCCCAGGCCGGAGAAGAAGGTGAACACCAAAAATACATAGGGATTGTCGGTTTTGATAAAGAACAGAATAAAGCTGACCAGTGCCGCAAAGCCCATACCAAAGGCGCAAAGCTCTTTTTTGCCGAACTTGTCGATCAGCTTGTTCATAATAGGAATTAAGATGGCCATGGGCAAGTAGGTGCAGATGGTCACCAGTGCGTACAGCTGCGCGCTGTGGTAGTAGTCCGCAAACAGGTACTGATAGGTGGCTTGATAATAGAACTGAAACGCGATCAGCAGCATGGACACCAGGCAAAGCATCACAAACGGTCTGTTCTTTGCCAGGTCGCCAATCGCCTTAAAGGCGTTGTAGTCGCCTTTTTTCTTTTGAATCGGTGCGATCCTCTCCTTGGTCAGCTTGTAGTGACCGAAGAAAATCACAATGGAAAGAATGGCCAGGATCAAAACGCCGATGGTCAGTTTGTTACCGTCCAGCGTTTGAATTTTGGTGCCGTCGGCGGCGATGGTGGTGTTGTATACCAGCATGGGAAAGAGAATGGTGCTCGGCAAGCCGCCGATACCGGCGCCGATGGAACGCCACATGGACAGGGAGGAGCGTTCTTTTTCGTCATCGGTGACCACTGAGGCCAGCGAGCCGTAAGGAATGTTGACGCAGGTGTACATCATACCGTACAGAATGTAGGTGATGTAGGCAAACAGCAGGTATTTGGCCGCACTCAAATTGGGAATGACCGTAAACATCAGCACCGCAGACACCGCCAGCGGAATGGAAAACCAAAATACATACGGGCGGAATTTGCCTTGCTTGGTGGGTTTTCTGGAGTCAATGAACGCGCCCCAAATGGGGTCGTTGATGGCGTCCCAAAGCCGTGCCACCAAAATCAGAACCACAATCTTGGCAGGCTGAATGTGCAGCACATCGGTGTAAAACTTGTTTTGAAATGCACCGATCAGTGAGAAGGTCAAAAGGCCGCCCATGTCGCCCATGGCGTAGCCGATCTTGTCCTTAAACTTTATGCCGTGTGTTAAACTCTTTTCGCTCATAAAAATCCCCCTTCATTTGTGAAAAGATATTGAATGAAAACCAATTTCAAATCCGTGGGCAGCGCACAAAAATATAGCGCGTTTTCCCTTGCCGGCAGGGTACGCAAACGGGAAGTGCGAATCAGCGTGTGGTTTGCTAAGTGAATGGATCGTATATATGTCCCTTTCTATATGAATGAACACAGTTCATTATGTTACTATCATACAATGCACGCCCTCGGTTGTCAACAAAAACAGGGGATCCTGCGTTGACATTCCCGGTGGGTTCAGGTAAAATAAAAGCACAGACGGTTGTTGCCGCTCAAAAAGAGAAATCTGTTCCCATTCCGAACACAGTCATCCAGCTCTTGCATAAGTCTATGCAGGGGCGATTTTGGTTTTTAGGCAAGGAGGAGTTATGCGAGCGAACATAAGCTATATGCTGAAAAACTGGATTGCCTGGGATAAGAAAAGCCCGGTGTACTTTCTGATCCGGGTGCCGGCGCTGGTGTTCCAGCCCATTGTTACCGCCTATATACCCAAGGCGATGATTGATTGTATCGAAAAGGGCGTAACCGTGGGCAGATTGACACTGGTCGTTGGGCTGCTGAGCCTGCTTGTGGTGTTGACCACTTGGTTGGCGCCTTTTATGCAGGAATTGCTTAACGGCAGCGCACGCATCATTCGTATGCGGTATGCCGTGCTTGCGTTTGAAAAAAATCTGCATACCGATTATACAAATATTGAAAGCCGCGGCGGCAGAGAAAAGAACAAAAGGGCAATGGAGTTCTACCGCAGCTATTATTCCGGTTCGGCAGATTTTTTGGATGCCTGTAATCAGTTTTGCGTTTGTATTGTGGGCGTTGTTTCGTCGCTTCTTTTGATTTACAAAATCAATCCGGTTATGATTTTACTTATCCTTGCCACCTGCGCTTGCGAGTTCTTTTTGCTGAGATTTTTGAACACAAAAGAAAAGAAAATTAAGGATGAGCGAAGCACGCTGTTTGTTCGTTTTGATTATTATTATCAGCTCTGCCATGATTTTTCTGCGGCAAAGGATATTCGGCTGTATGGCTTTACCGATTATTTTATGTGCGCCGTTGCAAAAGTGATTTATGAATTAGAGCGGATAAATCAAAAATTTATGCGTCAAAACAGCAAAGTCGGCGGCACAAGGGCACTGCTGAATTTGGTGCGGGAGCTTGTCGCCTACGCTTATTTGACCTATTTGGTGTGTAAAGGTCGATTGAGTGTTTCGGATTTCATTTTTTATTTCGGTATTATCACCGGCTTTTCAAATTGGATTATGAATGCCGTATATCAGTATTCAAATCTTGAGCGTTGCTGTAATGATTGTGCCGCTTTTCGTGCATTTGTGGAACGAACGGAGGAAAGCGAGAACAAGCCGGATGTGAATTTTGACGGCATTGACTGGATTGAATTTAAAAATGTTTCGTTTACATATCCCTCTGCGGAGCAAAGCACAATTAACAATATGTCCTTTAAGGTGAATAAGGGCGAAAATATTGCAATTGTAGGAGAAAACGGAGCCGGAAAAACCACAGCGATTAAGCTTCTTTGCGGCTTGTATTATCCGACGGAGGGGGAGATTTTGGTTAACGGAAAAAGCAGCTGCGATTTTTCCGCTGACAGTTATTTTAATCTATTCTCCGCTGTCTTTCAGGATTATTATTTTATGCCCATGACTATTGCGGAAAACATTTGCACAAACTCAAATTATGATAAAGAAAAGCTTTATGCCGCATTGGATAAGGCAGGTATTTTGAATAAAATAAACACCCTGCCGGATAAAGAAAAATCCTATATGATCAAGGATGTGTACAAGGAAGCCGTGGATTTTTCCGGCGGTGAAAAGCAAAAGCTGTTGCTTGCAAAGGCAATTTACAAGGATGCGCCGATTTTGATTTTGGACGAGCCCACGGCGGCGCTGGATCCGATTGCAGAGAATGAACTGTATCTTAAATATAACGAGATGACAAGCGGCAAGATATCATTCTTTATTTCTCATCGCCTTTCGTCAACACGCTTTTGCGACCGGATTTTGTTTATTCGGGAAGGCAGAATTGCAGAAAGCGGTACCCACGAGGAATTGATGGCACTCAAGGGCGCCTATTACAGAATGTACCAAGTTCAAAGCTACTACTATAAGGAGAATGGGGGCGAGTCGGTATGAAAAACTTAAAAACCGTGTTCCTTGCATTTCGAGAAATGCACCGTTTGGAAAAGCGGCTGATTCCCACCGCAGTTACCGTCGCACTTGTAACGGCGGTTATGCCGTTTGTGAATATTTGGTTTACATCAAAAATTATAGATTTGCTTGAGGGCGGTGCAGGTATGAAAAGTCTTGCTCTTTATATCGGCTTGGCTGTGGGTATCAATGCGGTGCTGTTTTTCATCAATTATTATCTCGGCGATATGCAGTTTGTCTATCGCTCGCTGATGTATAATAAGGAGCTGCAGCGAATTTCGTCAAAGCTTTTTGGTATGGAATATCAGTGCCTTGAAAACAGCGACTTTCAGGCCTTGGTACATAAGCATTCCGAGGCGCAGGACAGAGTTTTTTCCTCGTTTGTTCAGCTCACATGGATGATGCGTGACTTTATTTCCGGCGCGCTGACGCTGCTGATTTCTGTTGTTCTGGTTGTTCCGCTGTTTAAAATCGGCTTCCAAACTACCGGCGCTTCCTTTTTTGAACGCCCGGCGTTTTTGCTTACCATTTTCGGCGCTATCGCCGTTATGGCTGTGATTATTCTTGTGGTAGCGGTCAAAATGAATCGGGCTTGGTTTCAGGCAAGCGATGAATACTCTCGGCTGGATAGAATTTTTTACTATTTTCTAAATCTGTTCTCCGATTATAATACGGGCAAGGAAATCCGCATTTATAAGGAGCAGGAGTTAATTAAACATACCGCGACGGATAAATTGTTGACCGAGGGCGAGGGAATTCTGAAAAAAGCCTCAATGAACACGGCAAAGCAAAGCTCGTTTGTGGCGATTTTGGGTGCCTTAGTGGGCTTTGGTATTTATCTGTTTATCGGTGCCAAAGGCTTGTATGGCTTGTTCGGTATCGGCTCCCTTGTTCTATACTGCGGCGCTTTTATGCAGATTATTGCAGGCATAATGAAAATGGCTGTCACATTTGGCAAGACCGCAGAAATGGTGCCGCTCGTTCATTATTATTTTCAGATTATAAATACCAAGGACGAAATGACCTATGGCGACAAGGAGCTGGATTTATCGGGCGGCTTTCAAGCGGAGTTCAAAAATGTGTCGTTCAAATATCCGGGTGCGGAAAGCTATGCGCTGCAGAATGTTAATCTGAAAATAAACAATGGCGAGCATCTGGCCGTGGTGGGCAGGAACGGCAGCGGCAAAACCACCTTTATCAAGCTGATGTGCCGCCTGTATGATGTGACCGACGGCGAAATTCTCATCAACGGCGAAAACATTCAGGCATACACCAAGGAGAGTATTACCGCACTGTATTCCGTAGTGTTCCAGGATTTCAAAATCTTCTCTGTGCCCCTGAGAGATACGGTTTGTGCCGGTTCCGCTTTTGACCGGGACAAGCTGTATACCTGCCTGGAAAATGCAAACATTAAGGAGCGAGTAGAGCGCCTGCCTCATCAGGAAAACACTTATCTTTATAAGGATTTGAACAAGGACGGCGTAGAGATCTCCGGCGGCGAGGCGCAAAAGTTGGCCCTTGCCAGGGCGCTCTATAAGGACGCGCCGGTGGTGGTGCTGGACGAACCTACGGCGGCGCTGGACCCGATTGCGGAGAACGAGATTTACAGCCGCTTCAATTCCTTTGTGCAAAGCAAAACGGCCATTTACATTTCGCATCGGCTGTCCAGCTGCGTCTTTTGCGATACCATCGCCGTGTTTGATCACGCAAGGCTGGTGGAAAGCGGCACGCACACAGCGCTTTTGGCTGCCGACGGCCAATATGCAGCGCTTTGGAACGCGCAGGCAAAGTATTATGTGTAGCCTGCAGCAGCACAACAATGCCGCTTCCGGTGAAAAAAATGAAGGAAAAAGCAAAAAAACAGACATCCGTGTGGATGTCTGTTTTTTTCTTGCAAAATGCGGCAGCGGTTTTATTGACATCCGTCCAAAAATGTGATTTGATATACACAGAGCGCTTTTGTATTGTAAAGACAGTCGGGGCGCGCACAAAACAGCTTCAGATTGCAAAATGACATTTTGCGACCATGTTATGCCTTTGACGGCAGGAGGAGATTTTTATGAATAGAAAGAATGTAGGTATAGCTTTCGGCGCGCTTTGTGGGCTGGCAGCTTTAACTGCAACGGCAGCGGAAATATTCTATGACATCTCAATCAACACGAAATCGCCTATCCATATGAGCAAACTCAACAACTTGGTTCAAAAAGCCACGAATACTGCCGGCAATGAAGAGGAAGCAAGTGCAAAATACAGCGGTATGACAGGCACGCCGGAAATCAAAGAATGGTATGCGACACACGGCGAGGATGTGTATATTCTGTCTGATTCGCTGCGCCTGCACGGAAAACGGTTCAAAAATACCGGCACAAAATATGTTCTTGTATGCCACGGCTACACAAGCAAGGCCAAGCATATGGCCGGATTTGTTCATAAATTTTACACCCTTGGTTATAATGTTTTGGCAGTAGATGCAAGAGCTCACGGCGACAGCGAGGGAACAAAAATCGGTATGGGCTGGCCGGAGCGTTTGGATATTATAAAGTGGATAAACCAGATCCTTTCATGGGAGCCGAACGCCCGGATCGTTCTGCACGGTGTATCCATGGGGGCGGCAACGGTTTTGATGGCGTCAGGTGAAGATTTACCCGAAAATGTGAAGGCTGTTATTGCAGATTGCGGCTACACGTCGGAATGGGATGAGTTCCAACGGGAGGCGGATACCCTGCATATTCCGTGGTTCCCCGTGCTCAACGCCACATCGGTGTTGTCCAAAGTGCGTGACGGGTATGATTTTAAGCAGGCCAGCGCCCTTGCGCAGGTGAAAAAGAGCCGCATACCAACGCTGTTTATTCACGGCTCGTCGGATGAGCTTGTGCCGTACAGTATGCTGGGCGAATTGTATGCGGCTGCAGCCTGCGAAAAAGAGGAACTTACCGTAGAAGGCGCAGGCCATGCGCTCTCGTCTTCTGTTGCGCCCACGCTGTATTGGCGTACAGTTGAGGATTTTATCGCAAAGTATTTAGATAGGTAAGCAAAATTTATTTGCCATTTATGCGGAAATGTGTAAATATCAACGCCCGGGAGAAGCGGTTGGTGATGGAGGGTGCGCCGGCGTTTGGCGCTATGATCTTCGCCGATTTAGCAGGTGAAGGATCGCACAGGCAAAGCCTTAAAGGGCGGTGTGGACTACAATGTGTCTTATCCCAAGGGCATGAAAAATGTGGGCAAATACACGGTTAAGGTTACCTTTAAGGAGAATTACAGCGGCGGCAAGAGTGTGAAACTGTATTCCGGTTGGAGCAAGGCCAAGAGCGTGACCACTAAGAAATAATGAAACAAGCAGGCGGTTGTTACCGCCTGCTTTCCTTTTTTTATTTCGC
>OMDN01000297.1_pt1 | contig 11664 bp, 8 predicted proteins | sample 1645191 | NCBI WGS metagenome assembly OMDN01 (sample SAMEA103958154, study PRJEB25191) | human gut metagenome | reverse complement strand
ACTGGAACCAGCCGCGGTACTGGTCAAGACCCTCAAGATAGACGGTCGCGGGCCAGAAGCCCTGATCTTTCTGCATGGAGGCGAAATGCGTCGAGCCGGAGTCGAACCAGCCGTCGAGCGTATCGGTCTCCTTTTCAAAGTGCTTGCCGCCGCAGTGCGGGCAGGTGAAGCCTTCGGGCACGAGCTCGTCCGCTTCCTTCTCAAACCAGATGTTCGAGCCAAACTCGCCGAAGAGCTTCGAGATCTTCGCGATCGTCTCGTCGGTGCAGATGGGCTTGCCGCAGTCCTTGCAGTAGAACACCGGGATCGGCAGACCCCAGCGGCGCTGGCGGGAGATGCACCAGTCGGCGCGCTCGCGGATCATGGCGGCCATGCGCTCCTTGCCCCAGGCGGGCAGCCAGCGCACGTTCTCGCACGCGGCGACCGCGTCCTCCTTGAAGGAGTCCACGGAGCAGAACCACTGCGGCGTGGCGCGGAAGATGATCGGCGACTTGTGGCGCCAGCAGCATGGATAGCTGTGCTGCAGTTTCTCAACGTGTAACAGCGCGCCACGCTCACGCAGCATCTCAACGATGATGTCATTGGCTTTGAAAACATTAATGCCGTCCAGGGACGGCCAGGTGCCAGGCAGGTAAGCGCCGTCCGGGCCAACCGGGTTGGCGATTTCCAGACCGTATTTCTGGCTGATGGTGTAGTCGTCCGGACCGTGGCCGCCAGCGGTATGCACCGCACCGGTACCGGCATCCAGCGTCACGTGGTCGCCAAGGATCGCCGGCACGTCGAAATCGAGGAACGGATGCTGGAAACGCATCAGTTCAAGCTCGGCGCCGTTCACCGCCGCCAGGATGGTGTAATCGGCCGCGCCAACGCGCTTCATCACGCTCTCGACCAGGTCTTTCGCCAGGATCAGCGCCTGACCGTCAACCTGCACCAGCGCATAGTCGAACTCCGGCGACAGGGAGATAGCGCGGTTAGCCGGCAGGGTCCACGGCGTGGTGGTCCAGATAACCAGCGACACCGGACCGTTGACGTCGGCTACGCCGAATTTCGCCAGTACCGCGGCTTTGTCTACCGCGTGGAACGCGACATCGATAGACGGAGAGGTTTTGTCGTAATACTCCACTTCCGCTTCCGCCAGCGCGGAACGGCAGTCTACGCACCAGTGCACCGGTTTGGCGCCTTTATGCAGGTGGCCATTACCGATGATTTTGCCCAGCGCGCGGATGATGTTGGCTTCGGTTTTGAAGTCCATGGTCAGGTACGGATGCGACCAGTCGCCCAGCACGCCGAGACGGATAAAGTCTTTACGCTGGCCATCGATCTGCTCGGCGGCATATTCGCGGCACTTAGCGCGGAATTCGGCAGCGGTAAATTTCTCACCCGGCTTGCCGTATTCCTGCTCCACTTTCAGCTCGATCGGCAGACCGTGGCAGTCCCAGCCCGGAACGTAAGGCGAGTCATAGCCCGTCAGTCCTTTGGACTTAACGATAATGTCTTTCAGAATCTTGTTTACCGAGTGACCAATATGAATGCTGCCATTCGCATAAGGAGGGCCATCATGCAGAATGAAGGTTTTTTTGCCTTTTTTGGCTGCACGAATGATGCCGTACAGGTCATCATCGGTCCAACGCGCCAGCATTCCCGGTTCGCGTTTGGCGAGGTCGCCACGCATAGGGAACCCTGTTTCCGGCAAATTCAGGGTCGATTTATAGTCACTCATCAGATTCTCGGTTCCGTATTTCGGTTTGATAAACACCAGTGGCTCAGGCCTGGCTGGTCAGCCCAAATAATTCGCGGGCCGTTAACTCATCACGTGCGATTTGCGCCTTCAGCTCGTCCAGCGACGCAAACCGCTGCTCGTTACGTATCTTTTTACGCAGTATTACATTGATATGGCGACCGTAGAGGTCCATTACAACGTCCAACAGATGTACTTCGAGCTGCTGACGCACGCCCGCAACCGTTGGACGGGTGCCAATATTGGCGACACCCGCTATAGGTTTGTCGCCCAGCCCTGTCACTTCTACCGCATAGACCCCTTTAACCGGGGAAACCTGACGACGCAGCGGTAAGTTCGCCGTCGGAAAACCTATGGTTCGGCCTAGTTCATCACCATGCACGACGCGTCCGGAGATGCTAAACGGATGGCCGAGCAGCGTCTCCGCCAGCAGGAGATCGTCATCGGCCAGCGCCTGGCGTACCGCCGTGCTGCTGATTCGCACCCCGCCTTCGCAGAAGGTTTGGGTACTGGTGACGTCGAAGCCATATTCCGCCCCCGCCTTTTGTAATAACAAGAAATCCCCCTGGCGACCAGCGCCAAAGCGGAAATCGTCACCAACGGCGAGGAACTGCACGCCCAGGCGACGCACCAGCAGTTCACTGATAAAATCCTGCGCGGTTAGCGCGGCGAACCGGCGGTCAAAGCGAACGCACAATACATAGTCAACCCCGCTTTCAGCCAGATAGCCCAGCTTTTCACGCAGGCGGGTCAATCGCGCCGGGGCTTTATCAGCGGCAAAGAGCTCCAGCGGCTGGGGTTCAAAAATCATCACCACGACCGGTAAACCGCGCTGGCGGCCCTCTTCGCGCAACCGCTGCAGCAGCGCCTGATGCCCACGATGCACGCCGTCGAAATTACCAATGGTCAGCACGCACCCGTGCGGGGCCTGACTGAGATTATGTATGCCGCGTATCAGCTTCATGTCTGGCTCAAAACAGTGAAAATCGTCCGAGTATACCTTGTACAACTGTCAACGTTAACCAGCGATTGCACCTCGGCAACGAAAGTTCTCAGGAATTCATTCACTCAGCGCGAGAAAGCGGGAAAACTGGCCGCGCCCGGCGATTTTTATGGTGGAAAAGCTGTATTCGCCTGCAACAAGCTGGTAGAATCTTGCGCCATCACTACGTAATGAAGCGCTGTGGTGTTAAACGGCGCTTATTTGCACAAATCCATTGACAAAAGAAGGCTAAACGGGCATATTCCTCGGCCTTTGAATTGTCCATATAGAACACATTTGGGAGTTGGACCTTGGCTAATATCAAATCAGCTAAGAAGCGCGCCGTTCAGTCTGAAAAGGCTCGCAAGCACAACGCAAGCCGTCGCTCTATGATGCGTACTTTCATCAAGAAAGTATACGCAGCTATCGAAGCTGGCGACAAAGCTGCTGCACAGAAAGCATTTAACGAAATGCAACCGATCGTGGACCGTCAGGCTGCTAAAGGTCTGATCCACAAAAACAAAGCTGCGCGTCATAAAGCAAACCTGACTGCACAGATCAACAAACTGGCTTAATCGCCTGCTTGCTGAACTTTGTTAAAGAAACCCGCGAAAGCGGGTTTTTTTATGACTATCATCTTCCCCCGGTAGCGCACGCTGGCGCGATCTGAGCCACGCCAGCCCACGCCTTCCGGCTATCGGGGTTCGGTGAACAGCGACGAATAATCGCGATTACAGATACGCTGTACCGCCGGGTGCTGAATCATTCGTTCAGCGAAAATAGCGTGATACTCCTCCATCACGCTATCCATACGGCCAATTTCGACAATCGATTCATCATGGTAGAAATCATGCGCGTAGAGCGTCGGCGCGACAAATATCGCATTATGTGCGGCGCCGAAGGCTTTCATGAGCGCCGCGTCGTCAAACTCGCCGAGGATCTCCACCTTCAGGCCCTGCACGTTAATCCAGTTCAGCAGCTTACGTCCCAGCATCGATCGCCGGCCGGGGATCAGCAGCCGCCGCTCTTCGAGGCAGGCCGGGAACGGCTTCGTCGGCGCCGGATTCATGCACCAGAAGCTGACGCTGCACTCGCCGATCTTCACCGAAAATAGCCCTTCCTGCTGCGTCGAGTCGATCGGGCAGTCAGAGATAATCATGTCGAGCTTATGCTGGCTCAGCTGCTCCAGCAGCAGCTCATGAGTGGATTCAAAACAGCGCAAATGAATCTGCTCGCTCTCAACGACGGCGGCATCCAGCACGCCGCTGACCAGCCGTTTCGAGAGCGCATCGGCCACGCCGACGTCAAACAGCAGGTTCGACTCTTTGCGATAGTTGACGATGTCGAGCATCTCCTGGCTGAGGGTAAACATCCTGTCGGCATAGCGAAAAACCAGCTCCCCCAGCTCGCTCGGCTCAAGTCCCCTTCCCTTTCGCTTAAATAATTTCCCCTGCAGGCGCTCCTCCAGGGCTTTGATCTGCCCGGTAATGGTCTGCGGCGTCAGAAACAGCGCCTCCGCCGCGCCCACGACGGACCCTTCTTTATACACGTGCCAGAAGTAGTACAGATGATTGTAGTTAATATGTGACATGCTTCTCTCCCTGATAATGTCCAGGAGAGCCTGACGGGCTCTCCTGCAGAAAGGTTATACCGCGAGGCGAGTATCCGTCACGCGCTGACGCAGTATGAGGTAGCCGACGACCGCTGATAGCACTGAGCCGATCAGAATGCCAAGCTTGGCCCAGTTGATCAACGCGGGATCCACGCTGCCAAAGGCCAGGGTGGCGATGAAAATCGACATCGTAAAGCCAATCCCGCACAGGATCCCCACCGCCATAATTTGCTTGCAGGTGGTTCCCTCCGGCAGCGAAGCCCACTTCAGCTTCAGGGCCAGCCAGCAGAACAGGCTAATCCCCAGCGGCTTACCGATAAACAGGCCAGCCATAATGCCCAGCGGCAGGAGCGACGTCAGCCCGGCAAGGGTGACCCCCTGCAGTGAGACCCCCGCGTTCGCGAAGGCAAACAGCGGCAGGATCATAAACGCCACCCACGGGTGCAGGACATGCTCAAGCGCTTTGGCCGGCGACTTGCCATGCTTTTCTTCGAGCGGGATCATAAAGCCGACAATCACCCCGGCAAGGGTCGCGTGAACGCCAGACTTCAGCACCGCCGTCCACAACACCGCGCCAACCAGAATATAGATCCCGGTACGCCGCACGCCGCTCAGATTCAGGGCCACCAGCACCGCAATCGCCGCCGCCGCCACGCCCAGCGAGAGCATGGATAGGTCGTGGGTATAAAACAGCGCGATAATCACGATAGCCCCGAGGTCATCAATAATCGCCAGCGCCATCAGGAAAATCTTCAGCGCCGTCGGGACCCGGCTACCTAACAGCGCCAGCACGCCGAGGGCAAAGGCAATATCCGTCGCCGCCGGGATCGCCCATCCCTCTCTGGCGACAGGATCCTGGGCGTTAAAGGCCAGGTAGACCAGCGCCGGGACGATCATCCCGCCCAGAGCGGCTATCACCGGGAAGACCGCCTGACGGCGGCTCGCCAGCGAGCCCTGAATCAACTCGCGCTTGACCTCCAGGCCAATCAGCAAAAAGAACACCGCCATCAGGGCATCATTGATCCATAACAGCATGTTCTTGTTGATCTCCAGCGCGCCCACACGCAGCTGTACTGGCGTCTCAAGGAAGGAGTGATACAGACCGCTGGTCACGCTGGTATTGGCCATCACCATCGCCAGCGCGGCGGCGATGATTAAGACAATGCCGCCGGAAGCATCGCTACTAAAGAATCGTTGCAGATGTTTCACTTTTACTTTCATCCTGTTGGTGAATAACTCGATAAAAGCATAATACACATACTGATAACTCGAAAAAATCAGATTTAAGTTGCGCTAATATTCGCTTTTTACGAGTTAAAGGGGAGTTCTAAGGCGAAAAAAAGCCCGGGCAGCAAAGGCCCGGGCCGGATATCTACAAAGGTGGAATTAGCGGGTCAGGTCGTCGAAGAACTTCTTCACGCCGTCAAAGAAGCTTTTCGAACGCGGGCTGTTGTTTTCCCCGGTCGGACCGCCGAAGCTCTCCTGCAGCTCTTTCAGCAGCTGCTTCTGCTTCTCATTCAGCCCCACCGGCGTCTCCACCACTACGCGGCACAGCAGATCGCCCTGCGCGCCGCCGCGAACGGATTTCACGCCTTTTCCACGCATGCGGAACAGCTTGCCGGTCTGGGTTTCACCTGGAATTTTCAGGTTCACGCGGCCGTCGAGCGTTGGGACCTCGATCTCACCGCCCAGCGCCGCCATGGTGAAGTTGATCGGAACTTCGCAGTACAGGTTATTGCCTTCACGCTCAAAGATAGCGTGCTGCTTCACCTGAACCTGAACGTACAGATCGCCTGCCGGCGCGCCATGTTCGCCGGCCTCGCCTTCGCCCGCCAGACGGATCCGGTCACCGGTATCCACGCCCGCCGGAATTTTAACCGACAGGGTTTTGGTTTTTTCTACGCGGCCATGGCCATGACATTTATTGCACGGATCTTTAATTAGCGTACCGCGTCCCTGGCAGTGCGGACAGGTCTGCTGTACAGCAAAAAAGCCCTGGCGCATCTGCACCTGGCCCGCGCCATGACAGGTCGGACAGGTCTGCGGTTTGCTGCCGGCCTTGGCGCCGCTGCCGTGGCAGACGTCGCACTCTTCCAGCGTCGGAATACGGATCTCTTTAGTGACGCCGCGCACCGCTTCTTCCAGCGTCAGCTCCATGTTGTAACGGAGATCGGCGCCGCGTGCCGCGCGCTGACGACCACGTCCGCCGCCAAAGATATCGCCGAAAACATCGCCAAAGATATCGCTGAAGTCGGCGGCGCCGCCAAAACCGCCGCCGCCGCCCATGCCGCCCTGTTCGAAGGCCGCGTGGCCGTACTGATCGTAGGCCGCACGCTTCTGGGCATCAGTCAGGATTTCATACGCTTCTTTGATTTCTTTAAATTTGGCTTCAGCCTCTTTATCACCCTGGTTGCGGTCCGGGTGATATTTCATGGCCAGGCGCTTATAAGCCTTTTTGATTTCACGCTCTTCCGCTGTTTTGGAAACGCCTAAAATCTCGTAGTAATCTTGCTTTGCCATCGGTGTTTTTCAGCCCCTTAACATGCGTGCACGGGCGGAGAGGAAACCTCTTCGCCCGTGCCAGTGTTTTACCCGTTCAAAGGGCGATTATTTTTTATCTTTCACTTCTTCGAACTCAGCGTCGACAACATCGTCGTCTTTCGCGTTGCTCGCCTGAGCGTCAGCGGAACCCGCCTGCTGCTGAGCGTGCTGCTGCTGAGCAATTTCCATCAGCTTCTGAGAAGCCTGCGCCAGCGCCTGCATTTTCGCTTCGATATCCGCTTTGTCTTCGCCTTTCAGAGAAGATTCCAGCGCGGTCAGCGCAGACTCAATGGCAGTTTTGTCGTCAGCCGGCAGTTTATCGCCTGCTTCTTCAACCTGCTTACGAGTGCTGTGCAGCAGATGGTCGCCCTGGTTGCGGGTCTGTACCAGCTCTTCGAACTTACGGTCAGATTCGGCGTTAGCTTCTGCTTCGCGAACCATTTTCTGAATTTCTTCTTCATTCAGACCGGAAGACGCTTTGATGGTGATCTTCTGCTCTTTACCGCTGTTTTTGTCTTTCGCGGAGACGTGCAGGATACCGTCAGCATCGATGTCGAAGGTCACTTCGATCTGCGGCATGCCGCGCGGCGCCGGGTTAATACCATCCAGGTTGAACTGACCCAGAGATTTGTTATCAGACGCGCGTTTACGCTCACCCTGCAGCACATGGATGGTTACCGCAGACTGGTTGTCTTCAGCGGTAGAGAACACCTGGCTGTGCTTGGTCGGGATGGTGGTGTTTTTGCTGATAAGCGCAGTCATCACGCCGCCCATGGTTTCGATACCCAGCGACAGCGGGGTTACGTCGAGCAGCAGAACGTCTTTCACATCGCCAGTCAGTACACCGCCCTGAACGGCAGCACCGATCGCCACGGCTTCATCCGGGTTAACGTCTTTACGCGGTTCTTTACCAAAGAACTCGGCCACTTTCTTCTGCACCATCGGCATACGAGTCTGACCACCAACGAGGATCACGTCGTTGATATCGGAAACGGACAGACCGGCATCCTGCAGAGCGACTTTCAGCGGCTCGATGGAACGGTTAACCAGGTCTTCTACCAGGCTTTCCAGTTTCGCGCGAGTCACTTTGATGTTCATGTGTTTCGGACCGGTCGCATCTGCAGTGATGTACGGCAGGTTAACGTCGGTCTGCTGAGCAGAAGACAGTTCAATCTTCGCTTTCTCAGCGGCTTCTTTCAGGCGCTGCATGGCCAGCGGGTCGTTGCGCAGGTCAATGCCCTGATCTTTCTTGAACTCATCAACGAGGTAGTTGATCAGACGAGTATCGAAGTCTTCGCCGCCCAGGTGGGTATCACCGTTGGTCGCCAGAACTTCAAAGGTTTTTTCGCCATCAACTTCGTCGATTTCGATAATCGAGATATCGAAAGTACCACCACCGAGGTCGTAAACCGCGATAGTACGGTTGCCCACTTCTTTATCCAGACCGTAAGCCAGCGCGGCCGCGGTTGGTTCGTTGATGATACGTTTGACTTCCAGACCGGCGATACGGCCGGCATCTTTGGTTGCCTGACGCTGCGCATCGTTGAAGTAAGCCGGTACGGTGATAACCGCTTCAGTTACCGGTTCACCCAGGTAATCTTCAGCCGTTTTCTTCATTTTCTTCAGCACTTCAGCAGAGATCTGCGGCGGTGCAGTTTTGGTGCCTTTCACATCCAGCCATGCGTCGCCATTGTCTGCGGCAACAATTTTGTATGGCATGATAGAAACGTCACGCTGAACTTCTTCGTCCTGGAAGCGGCGGCCAATCAGGCGTTTAATCGCAAACAGGGTGTTTTGCGGGTTTGTCACTGCCTGACGTTTAGCCGGCTGACCAACCAGAGTTTCACCATCCTGGGTATAGGCAATGATAGAAGGCGTGGTGCGATCGCCTTCGGCGTTCTCCAGCACGCGTGCAGTAGTGCCATCCATAATCGCTACACAAGAGTTGGTAGTACCCAGGTCGATACCAATAATTTTACCCATCTAAACGTCTCCACTAAAAATTCGATCAACATGTGGTTGTGAACCTGTAATAAGGGCGAAACGTGCGGTTTCAACTGCCCAGACATCATTTTTTTTCAGGTTCTTCACTGCGGTTGACTACAAGATGGGGTCGCCCACTCCGGCATCAAGGGGCAAGCATAAAAATTTTTTGCCTCGGATTCGCACAGGGTTACGGATGACTTGCCGAACAAGGTTGTTGGATGGCAAAAACGACGGCGAAATATACATACAAAAAACGGATTAAAATAGGAAATACATTCATAATATCATTGACATAACCCGCAATACTTGCGCGCTAAAAGCCCCGTTTTCGCAGTGATAAACTCCCCCGCCATCGCACTTCGCTTATTCAGGGGACAAATTAATGAAATCGCTATACCGGCTTTCCGTAGGGCTTATCCTCGGCGTGTCATTTATCACCTCGGCGGCCGCTAACGACCATAAAATTCTCGGCGTGATAGCTATGCCGCGCAATGAAACCAACGACCTGACGCTGACGCTTCCCGTCTGCCGGGTGGTCAAACGCATTCAGCTCAGCGCCGACCGCGGCGATGTACAACTCTCCGGGGCGACGGTCTACTTTAAGGCCAGCCGCGGCGCCAGCCACACGCTGAACGTCCCCGCCGGGATCAAAGAGGGCAGCACCACCGGCTGGATCAACATCAATAGCGATAACGACAACAAACGTTGCGTGAAGAAAATCGCCTTCTCCGGCCACACGGTGCACTCCTCAGATATGGCATCACTGAAAATTATCGGCGATGACTAACGTCGCCCCTGCCCGAGAGAAAACGTTATGCATATTAATTACCTGGAGGATGACGATCTCGCCTTTCTGCCTGAGTGCAGCGAGGCGCATCTGGAAGCCTTTACCCGCATTCTGACCCACGGGGAAAATGGCAAACCCCGTCTCTCCAGCACGCTCCTGCGCAACGAGACATTTTTAGCGATGGAGGGGCACCCGGAGCGTTATCACCGCAACTGGCAGCTAATCGCCGGTGAGCTACAGCATTTTGGCGGCGATAGCATCGCCAACACGCTGCGCCGCCATGGCAAATTTTATCGCGCGATCCTGCTGGATGTATGTAAACGACTGAAAGCGAAGGTCGACAAACAGCTGTCGACGCCGCAGATCGAGCAGCAGTTGCTGGCGCATTTTCTGCAGCACAGCTGGAATAAACTGAACGCGGAGCAAAAAGCGCAGTTTCTCGCCGCGGTGGAGTGCCGGAGCCATGAGCTGGACAGCCTGATGGCTCATCTGCTGAGGCATCGCAAGCTAAGCGAAGGCGTCACATTGTTGCTGGACGAACGCTTAACCGCCATCCTGCGCACGCATGCCGCGGTGAGCGTCATCGGTCATGGCCTGGTGCGCGGCGCCGGGCTGGGCGGACCGCTCGGCGCCGCGCTGAACAGCGTAAAAGCGGTGAGCGGCAGCGCCTACCGGGTCACCATCCCCGCGGTCCTGCATATTGCCTGTTTACGGCAAATGCTCCAGCCGCCGTCAGACACCGCGGAAATTGGTGAAAAATACCCCGCCAGATCATAGACAGCCCTTCAGCGCCTCATTATTATGCCGCGCCCCGCCGCCAAGTCGCGGGGTAATGCTTCCCTTTTAATGATAATTTTGAGGAATTATGGGCAACACTAAGTTGGCTAATCCGGCACCGCTGGGCCTTATGGGCTTCGGCATGACCACTATTCTGCTTAACCTGGCGAATAGCGGCCTGTTCGCATTCGATGTAGCTATCCTGGCGATGGGCATTTTTTACGGCGGCATTGCGCAAATTTTTGCCGGCCTGCTGGAATACAAAAAAGGCAACACTTTTGGCTTAACCGCTTTTACCTCCTACGGCAGCTTCTGGCTGACGCTGGTGGCGATTCTTCTGATGCCGAAAATGGGCCTGGCAGACGCGCCAAACGCGCACTTCCTCGGTATGTACCTCGGCCTGTGGGGCGTCTTTACCCTGTTTATGTTCTTTGGCACCCTGAAGGCAGCCCGCATGCTGCAGTTTGTCTTCCTGAGCCTGACCGTACTGTTCGCGCTGCTGGCGATTGGCCATTTGGCCGATAACGAAGGCATTGTGAAGGTAGCCGGCTGGGTCGGCCTGATTTGTGGTGCCAGCGCTATTTACCTTGCGATGGGTGAAGTGCTGAACGAACAGTTCGGCCGCACCGTGCTGCCGATCGGCGAACCGCGCTAATCTTCCGCCGCCGTCCGGTCACAGGGCGGCGGCAGGTCATTATCAGCATCAGCTAGCCATCGTTAACGCTGCAGCTCCCCTTCCGGCATCCCCGTCGGCGCCGTCAGCTCCTGACGCAGCCAGATACCTAATCCCAGCCCCATCAGCGACAGGGCCAGCACATACCAGGCCGGCGCCATCGGCGACACCCCCATCAGCATGGTGACCGCAATCGGCGTCAGGCCGCCAAAGATCGCGTACGACAGGTTGTAGGAGAAAGAGATGCCGGTGAAGCGTACTTCCGCCGGGAAGGCCCGCACCATCACATAGGGCACCGCCCCCACCACGCCGACGCAAAGCCCCACCGTACCGTAGAGCATAAACAGCCGCTGCGGGCTGGCGCCAGCAAGATGGTAAAATGCCCAGCTGGCAACCGCCAGCAGCAGGCTGCCGACGATAAAAGTGCGGCTGGCGCCGAAGCGGTCCGCCGCCAGCCCGGCGAGCAGACAGCCGATGCACAACATAATGGTGGCGATGCTGTTGGCCTGCAGGGTAATGGCCGGCGCAAAACCATAGTGCTTCTGCAGCCAGACCGGCGACATCAGGA
>OMDN01000295.1_pt1 | contig 11701 bp, 7 predicted proteins | sample 1645191 | NCBI WGS metagenome assembly OMDN01 (sample SAMEA103958154, study PRJEB25191) | human gut metagenome | reverse complement strand
TAACCGACTTTGCGCGCTTGCTGACACTGGTGTAATCCGGGCAGCGCAACGGAACGTTCATCAGGGCAAAAATGGAATCAATAAAACCCTGCGCAGCCCGCAGGGTCAGCCGGAATACGCGTTTAATCACCAGAACGGTGGTGATGGCGAGATCAGAATAGCGCTGGGGCCTTCCTCGTGATGAAGGCGTTGCCGACTCATACCAGGCCTGAATGGCCTCATCATCCAGCCAGAAAGTGAGGGAGCCACGGTTGATGAGAGCTTTGTTGTAGGTGGACCAGTTGGTGATTCTGAACTTTTGCTTTGCCACGGAATGGTCTGTGTTGTCGGGAGGATGCGTGATCTGATCCTTCAACTCAGCAAAAGTTCGATTTATTCAACAAAGCCAAATAACATTCACAGCCGTCTTAATTTCATTATCGCCAGACCACTGTTTTCTCATACACCGCAATCACACCACGCCTGATTAATTCCTCTTTAACGCGACCATAAAGCGCCATGCCTTTTGTATTACCGGACAGGGATTTAATATAATTCATCAGGGATGAAGTATTCGCCGGGCGGTTCCCTGCAGATTTTTTACTTAATGACTGGACTTTATCGGTCAGGTGCAGCACTTCATCGTTACTGATTACCATAGGTGCCGCCTTCGGTTTCTCTGCAGAGCAAGGCGATGGTATACGGCAACATCGTCTCCCCGCCCTGCATAGCTCGGCAATGACGCCATCATAGCCTTTATCATTCGAGATAATATGAAATATCGTCTCTTCCGGTGCAGTCGCGCTAAGTCTTCCCAGCTCAAACACCAGATGGAAGTCCACATTATTTTTTGACACATTTGCAACCTGGAATACGCTTACCGATATATCACCTGCATACGTTACAGCTGGAAAACGTATAAACTCCTGCTGAGGCCCGGTAAATAAAATAAGGCGTTCATAACGGGACAGACGGACACTTTCAAGTGTACCAATATTTTCATAATCTACGAGAGCAATAATTTTTTCAGTCATCGTCATCCAGAATCTGTCTGCACGGACAGTTATGATGCCGCAGCCTGTAATGCGGCAAATATAAAATGAATACCTGTTGCTATTTCAGGCATACCCTCAGCTAATTTTCGTTACATCTATTAGCTGAGGATTCCCAGGTATAATTATCAGGAATGGGTAAATATAATTAAAGGGTCTGACTCATCTTTCGTTCAGCTCGCAGCAGCTCCTTCATCATGCGCTCACTGGCGTACTGCGCTTCCTCTGCAGTGACGGTCGCAACGGCATTCCCCTGCAGATCATAGCGGGAGGCCCCCACCTTCATCCGGGACAGATAGCCCGCAGACCGGGTCAGACTCTTCAGGCACTTAATGACCTGTTTATGCGACAGCGGCAGGTCGCGGTTCACAATGTCGGCAAACAGCTGCTCGCGCATTCCCGTCGCCAGCAGACGGGGTGAGTTTCCGTCGAACAGCTGTGGCCAGAATGCCTTCAGGGTCATGATGGCCTGTTCCGGCGGCAGCAGGCGAAGATAACGCACCGGAGGTGGCGTCTTTACCGCTTTATCCGGCGCCGGCGCAGCGTTGCGCGCGTCGGCTTCGGCCGCTTGTTTAGCCTTCTCAAGTTTCGCTTTCTTTGCCTTCCAGGCCGGCGGGGACGAGACCACCACGACCTTCTTTCGGCGCACCACACCAGGAGCAGGGGTTGCCTCTGCGGGGGCCGTGCTGTTCTCCGCCGGTTTTCGTTTCAGGCTCAGTACAGGGCGTTTTTCTTCTGCCATAACAATTGCCTATCGTTCAGTTAATAAAAGCTACTATACCTGAACGACATCGCCCTTTCCTGCTCCTGCGTTCACATTGAGACGACAATACCCAGTACCGCCAGGTGCACGGCATAGAACATCACGAAGAACTGCCGCGGCCAGAAGCGTTTCACACGTTCTCCGGCAGATGAGCACACCATCAGCGTCAGCAGCGCAATCGCCAGCCCGGCCACTGATTCACTCACGTCATGCATATTCATCAGCAACACCATGAGGGCCCACAACACCCCGTATCCCAGCCGTTCCGGTGCATGCTGTGCGCGACAAAGCAGCCAGCTGGCGGTGAGCATGCCCACTCCAGCCATGCCGTAGCTGCCGGTTGACAGGGGTATCCAGGTGACCAGCAGTCCAGCCGCCGGGAGGGTGTAATACCAGGACGGCTGGCTGACCCACCGCAGGACCTGGCCCGTAACGGCAAAGGCAAACAGAATATTCCCGGTATACCACGGGTACCCGATGAGCATAAACGACACCTGGGCGACCAGCGCCCAGCCCCACAGGTTGTTCAGTTGAGACTGGCGTATTTCCGCGTGCCGTGCCAGATTCATTCCCCATGCCAGACCGAACAGCGGAAAACAACCACGTCCCAGCAGGCGCATCACTTCATTGTTTCCGGCCAGCAGTAAGCCGGTGTGGTCAGTCACCATCAGTACCAGTGCGACCGTTTTAATCATATCCGTTTGTCCCGGTGTCCAGGTCAGCAGGCGCTGAAGCCAGCTGTCTGTCGCGTCTGGAAATGTGTGTTGTGCTCTCATGTTTTTTTTCCTTTTAGCGCTCCGGCAGACTGCCCGATTTTAATCGGGGAGGCTGCCGGAGCAGACAAGCCGCAGGCGCGTCAGTCGCCCCCGAGGGTTTTCTCGCGGTTAAGGTCACGAACCATGTCCCGCTCCACAGCCTGCAGACGCTCACGCTGCAGACGTTCTGAGGCCACCTGCTGAATCGCCTCCTCCTGGCGCCGGAACTGAGGATCATCCGGTAGCGTCGTTTTCTCCGTACCCGGCCGGTCACGCTCCAGTCCGCGAATGACGTCCCCGATAACCTCTTTCACCCGGTCCGCCGGCTCGCCGGCTTTACGCGCCTCCCCGGCCACTTCCCGGGCAGTCTGTTCCGCCTGTTTTTCCATTTCCCGGCGCTGCTGTTCTTCTGCCGCCCGCTGTGCCAGTACCTCTGGCGGGAGGATAATGTCAGCCCCGGCCTGCGGTACCGGAGCCACCGGCGCCGGTTCAGCCCATACCCGCCCACCGGTCATGGCCCCGGGGTTCCAGGGGCGGTCATCACCGGCCAGCCGCACCACCACCCCGGTATCGGGATTGTCGCGGGCCATTCTGACGCCCTCCCCCATATTCCCGGCCAGCAGGCTTTCACCGTTGCGGCTGTTCTGCAGCGCCACGAACCGGGCGTCTTCATTGCCCATAATTCGTCCCTCTCCGCCGATAGCCTCCAGCCGTCCGTCCCGATCGGTCAGCGGGCTGAGCCAGATACCGGCGGCTTTCCCGTTTTTATCAAATGCCGGCAGCGCCACATGCGGCTGAGGGTACTTTTTCCCCGGAGAAATGAATTTTCCTGGTGAACTTCCCTGTGCCAGACCGGACTGCTGCAGGGCTGCCCGGCCCGCGGCGGTTTCATCCAGTGGCCTTGCCCGCCCGAACAGCAGATCGGCTGTTTTCACCGCCCGGTCGTTACGGGGTTCAAGAATATCGTGCGCCGTCGCTTTCTCAGGTGAATTCTTGATGGCCTTTATCCAGCCCTCACGGTTGTCGGTGTAGACCTGAACATGCTGTTTCATGCGGGATAAAGCCACATAGGCAGACTCAAAGCTGGCCATCTGTTCCCGACCACCGGCCACCCCTTCCAGCGCGATGGCATACGGTTCGCTGGCCCCCTGGGCTCCGTGGGCGGTGATGGCATAGGCGAGGTCGATATGCTGCTGTGCCTGCTCCGCCTTCGGGGTCAGCGTACGGGTGATTTTGCCATCAGACAGCGTGACACTGTCACCCGAAACAGACTGCACTTCCCAGATACTGTTGGCCACATAGCCGCGCTCCGGGTCACTTTTGCTGAAGCGCATTCGGTCCCCCTGAGACACGGTGATCTTTTCCTGACGATAGAGCGTGACGCCTTCTGCCGATGCCTCCCGGGGTGAGATAAATCGCTCCTTTCCTTCACTGTCTGTCAGGGTGATCAGCTGATTATCCTTATCCACTTTGCTGATACGGTGGTATACGTTATCAACCAGCGCCACCGCCTCCTTGTGAGCCGTCCAGGTCGACAGTTTGCGCAGTTCACCGTCACGGATGTTACTCGTGACCAGCACCGGCAGGGTGATTTCCTCTTTGCCGGTTTCCCCGTTCTCCCGCCGTGCGTCATGGATCAGACTGTTCAGCGCCCGCCGGTCCTTATTCAGATGGGTGATCACCAGCGTCTGCGACTGTGCCTCCGGGGTCCGTCCGGTATAGTCCTTCACCAGCGCCTCGTAGAGCGTCGCGGGCTGACCTTCCGGCAGGGTTTTCCCCTCGCTCAGTGCCTTTTCTATCTCCTTTTCCTGCTTCTGTGTGAATTCCACCACAGAACTGCCCGGCGCCCAGGCGCCTTCTTTTCTCGGCACCTGCTCCGGCGTGACCTGCTCAATGGTGGTCAGGGCGCGGTGCACATCCCGCTCAATCAGGCTGTAGACCGCCGGTCGCAGCTCAGGTACCTGGCGCACAATCTCTTTCATGATGGCAACGTCGGCGGCGCTGCGCTGCTGCGTCAGCCTGAACGGCTGGCCCGACGCGATGGGCGGCAGCTGGTCGGTATCCCCGCTGGGCACCGCCCGTCCACCGCCGGCGGCGATGAGGGAGTGGGCTTTTGCCATATCGGCCAGCCCCACCATCGAGCTCTCGTCGAGCAGGAACAGGGTGTTGCTGAAATCGGGTGTCTGCCCATTGCGCTGCAGCAGCTGCGTGTCGTGGAGGAACGACGCCGTCGTGCGCGCATCCACGCCAGCACTCTGCATTTCCCCGACCGCGCGATGCGTCGGCGCCAGACCGATGACGCGCGGGCGGGTCTCTTCCGGCAGCAGACTGATGGCACTCATGACTGCCCGGAACTGGGTGGTTTTCCCCACCCCGGCATACCCCTGAACCACCGTGAACCGGTCCGTGCTCTCCAGAATCATCCGGGTCGCCGCCCGCTGTCCGGCGGTCAGTTCCGTCATCAGACTGTCCGGCACGCGGTCCATCAGGGGGGCCACCGCGTCTTTACCTTCCAGCACCCGGGTCAGGATGCTTTTCTCGGCGTCCCAGGCCTGACGGGATATCAGCAGGTCATTGCCACGCCCGGGTGCCACCGGTACATTCAGCAACTGCCCCGACCTGATTTGTGCCTGGATGGTCGTGTCGATGTCCGCCATCGAAACCTTCCCGCCCCCGGTTTCCATTGCCGTCGCCAGCAGCTGGGGCCGGGAGAAGGTCAGGTCCTGGCTCTCAAGCAGCGGGATGGCCAGGTGAATGGCCTGTTCTGCCGGGGTATGCAGCCCGGCCTTCTGCTGCGCAATGGCCGCATCCAGATCCGTCTCGCCGGATCGGGACTTCAGCTGCTCTGAGACCACGCTAAACGCGGTATGCCGCGACAGCTTCTCCGTCGTGCGCGCCGCATCCTGCGCCGAGTACAGCCGGAGGTGACTTCCGCTCTGTGCCAGCTGGTTGAGGGTGGCGTTATCCAGCTCACGCTGCGTCACCGACGCAAAGACCGTTGCCGTCTCGCTAACCGACCTGCCGGGACTTTCCACCCAGCCGTGGCCGACTTTAATACCGTCAAACACGCCCGCACCCACGGCCAGGGTCTGCGTGGTTTTCTGCCCCGGCCGCTGTACCGTCAGCTGCCCGTCCTCCACTTTCATCACTGTGACGCTCTCCCCGCCCTTAAGGCGTGTGTCCGGTATCTTCCCGAGCACCGCCAGACGTTCCCCCTCTGCCACCGGCAGTGTATCTGCCCGGAACAGCGTCCACTGGCTGTCGACCGCGGAAACCTTCAGATCAAGACGGTCCCCTTCCCGGTCTTTCAGGGTCAGCATATTGCTGCTCGCGGTCACCCGGTCAATGACAAAGCGATCGTGCGTCCGGGTCTCCGGATCCCAGCGTTCCATCACCATCCCCTCCCGGTAATAATCCCGCACGCCCCGGCTTTTGCTGTCCAGCCACACCGGCGTCAGGGCTGTAATGGTCGTGTCTTTCTCACCCAGCACCCCCTCCTGTCTGAGGGAGTCTCGGATGAGGCCGTTGAGTACGCTCTGTTCACGCGTCCCGCTGATTTGGGCCACGCTTTCCTGTCCTTCACGCACGCTGACGGCAAACTCCTGTGCCAGCCGGCTGTAGCGTGCTCCTTTATCCGGTTCACTGATGATGTCGGCTGTGGTCTGATGGCCCCCCTGCCAGCGATACGTATTCACGCCGCTGTCCTTCAGCACCGTCAGCGCACTGCCGGTCCCGCTGCGCTTCCCGCCGTCGGAGAGCAGGACCTGCACGTTATGGCGCATCGCGCCATCGAGCAGGGAAATCGTTTCCTTCAGGCTCAGCTTCTCCGCCTGATCCACGATGAGTGTTCCGCCCGGAATAAACGCCGTCCCGTCCTGCAGGGCGGATTTACCGGTCACCGTTTCCCCGGCCAGACGCACATCACCGGCGAGAAAATCACGTGAGCGGTTATCGGCAGCCAGGATATGGACGTCACGCCCCTGCTCCCGGGCCATCAGGGTTAACTCGGCCACCCGCTCCCGCTGGCCGGTTGCACCACCCTGACCGGAAACGATACCCATTACCGGGCGATCCTGCGCCAGCACACTGACGGCATCGCTGAAAGGGACCTGGCGCACCACAGACGCATCAGGCGTGACGGAGACATGATTCTGGCGCTGCACCTCCTGACTCAGGGCTTTGACGGCGAGTTCATCGAGAACGTGGATGTTTGAGGTGAACAGGCCTTTCTCGCGATCGAGAGGGATAAGCTGCTCCCGTTCAATGGCGGCATCGATGCCCTTTCTCGCCAGCTCAAACACACCGTCCTTCGCCTCCAGCTGGCCGACCGTGCGTGCCAGCAGGTCGGCATACGTGAACTGCACCTTGCGGTCGCTGAGACCGGCAATCGCTTTCGTCACCACATCCGTGATATCCGGACCGTCAGTGTTCACCGGCGCGGCAGGTGCACGGGCCAGCTCTGCGGCTCGCGCATCGGCGGCCTCACGGTACCCCCGGATGTCAAACCCGGTCTCCTTCAGCGTGTTCATCCACTCCACCATCTTCTCTGCCGGATCGATGGCTTCTTTCGACTTGCGGGTATCGAGCGCGGCCACATCCCGTGACTTCAGGGAGGCATCGGGTCCTGCAGCCTCCCGGAGTTCCTGACTGCGCGTGGAAAACGACTCAACCGGCACGCCCTCCATCTCCCACATGCCATTCCGACCCGCATCGACTGTCTTGTAACCCATAGACTCAACATCGGCCCTGAGAGAGTTCTGGTATATCTTTCCGAAAGCGATGCGGTTGGCCAGTATGGTTTCGGAGAACCCGGTTTTACCGACGGTATCGCTGGCCAGCGTCTGCCATTTATCGCCGTTCTGTGTCGCGTTGATAACCACGCTGTGTGTGTGTATCTGTGGATCCTGAGCGCGCGATGTATCATGGTTAAAGCGGGCAATAATCAGATTCCCGGTCAGGACCGTTTCAGACACGCCATCTTTCTTTACCCGTGTGGAAGCAAGGGACTCCACCTGGTTAAGAGCCACTGTTACCGCGCGATTATGAGCATCGATAAGACGCTTATCGCCGCCCAACATAGCCAGCATCGATACACTTTTCGGTGCCGAGAACGTCAGGTCATAACCGGGCCGGTGCTTATTCACGCCATCCTGTATCCGGGTCAGGTCGCTGCCATCAGGTAGTTTTCCCTGCAGAAGCTCCGTGAAGACCTGCTTGTCTACCTTTCCTTCAAGTCCCAGCAATTCTGCGCCTTTACCCTGCCAGCGCTCCTCCATGCTCCCGATGACGTAGTAATTGTCTTTCTCTGTGTAGTAGTTACCGGCACTGCCCGCCGATTTAACCTGGCTGAAACTGAGCATCAGAAATTCCCTCCAATCTCGACATCATCCTGCTCATCGTGACGGTGGCTGTGGTTGATATTGACTTCCTCACGCCGCTGCATATCCCGCTGTGTCTGCTCATCTGCCAGCCAGGCGTCATACGCCTGCATGTCCTCGATGACGCCGTCCTCGTTCATGCCGGCCGGCAGCATGTCCTGTCCCTGTTCCGCTGACTGCTGCGCCAGTTCCTGTTGTGTCCCGCCTGCAGCTGTTGCAGGGGCACCGGAAGAGGATGCTGTTGAGGCAGCAGCGGCCGCTGCGGCTGCTTTTGGTTTGATCAACGGTACGGTCGTGACCCGCAGGACGGAAGGCTCCGTTGTTCTGACGGAAGGTTCCGCTGCCGGACGCTTTATTGTCGGCGGCGCTTTTACCGGTTCCGGAGATACTGTCATGTCTGCTGGCGCAGGCTGACTGACCGGCTCAGGTTGTTCACCGGCGTGACTGTTTGTATCAGCGGGCCCGGATGCCGGCGCATCCGGAGTGAAAAGCGCCCTGGCAAGGCTGCCTTCAGCTTCCCGCGCTTCAAGCAACGCACTGAGCCGCGCATCCACCCGCGCATCGAGAGTGCGAGGAATAAATCCCTCGGCAATTTTCGGACGCGGTTTGTATTTGAGGGCGAGTTTCACGGCCGGATACGGCCCGGGCAGCGTGACATAGCAGGACAGGTCAGGCAGCGTCTGAATATCGGAGTAACTGACCAGCGTTTCCCGCTCTTTTTCTTTCCCGGTCGATACACCATCACGCACCGGGTCAGCACCGTAAGAATACTGCTCGCTGGCCTTGAGGATTTCCTTCTCACCAATTTCACCGGCAGCAAACTCCGCAATCTCCTTACTCGGGGAGCGGAAGAAGGCCCGGGTGTTCATCACGTCAAAGAGCGTGGCGGCAGGCTTGACGCCATAGATATCTTCCAGCTGGGCATAGGACTGAATACCGAACACATAACAACCACCAAATTTACGCGCCTCCGGGAGGATTTCGACCAGGTCCGGCAGCTTGTGCAGCGTGGGGAGCTCGTCGGCGAAAATCCACACGCGCCGGTTACGGTTCTCCCCCATCGCCAGCAGGCCGCGGATAGCAATTGACAGCCACATCGAGATAACCGGCTTCAGGGAAGCATGGGTGTCAGCGTTGGAGGAGATAAACAGCCAGCCATTGGGTCGGTCCTCACGGACACCGCGCATCCAGTCCCGGATAGTGAACGGCTCGCCGTTCTTCTCAATGCCCTGCAGGTAGCGAATAGCCTTGACGTAGTTGGTCAGCACGGCACGAATGGAGATGGCCGTTTTCTCAATTTTCTCTTCAACCAGGTTCGCTGCCGGCGTGTTCTGCAGATAGGCGCGCAGCTTGTCGATTTTAATGGACAGCATGGTATCGACCAGCTTCTCGTAGCTGCGATCCTTGTCTTCACGCATCAGGTACGCGCCTTCGGCAAAGATAGTGCGACCGGAGCCCTGCCAGAACGGGTCTTCTTTGGTACCCATCGGGATAAGGGTGTTGGAGATGTTGTCGAAGTCCGGCAGCGTCAGGCACTCTTTCCACAAATCCCAGGCCGCGCAGCGCGAATCCAGCGGGTTGAGGATTTTATCCAGTGACGGGTCATAATAGCTTTTGACGAACTCACAGGAGCGATCATAAATGATGGCCATATCGCCACGTGCACGCACGTAGTTCAGTAGCCGGCGGATCACTTCTGATTTACCGGAGCCTACGGTACCGTGGAGGCAGAAGTTCTGGATTTCGGAGTTTTTAAGAATAGGCAGATCGCCAATTTTAATATCGGAGGCCATACCATCACGCTTCATCTGGCGGGCCACTTCTTTGGGCTTATCGGAAAGCTGGCGCCCGCCGGTATTCTCATCCTCACTCTGCTGTTTCCCCTGGCGGCCCAGCACCCAGCTGGCGATGAAGAACGTCACGATACAGATAACAAGAGAAACCACGGCTGCAAAGACGAAACTGGTCCACAGCTGCTCTCCGCACCAGATAGTATATTTATCAGCCAGGATTTGTTCTGAGGTATATTCCAGCGACTGGCCGTAATACTGAATGGTGTATACCGGCTGGGAACGAATAATATCGCGCATCGGACCCAGCGTCGTACACCACCAGTATACGCAGCCGTTCACAAAGGTTTGCCAGCTGAGCCGGTACATCAGCATCAGCCCGCACAGCACCCAGAATAAAATAAACAGCACGTAGAAAATAATATTGGCAATCTGACCAAACATGCGAAAGCGCATATTGGCGATCTGACCGCCCTGCGTCATATCTTTGGCATTGAAACTCATGGCACTAATCCGTCAGTAAAGTATTAGGGTCGGAAGGACAAATTAATCAGCGGAAATACACCGGCACAAAACAGGATTACAGTCATGCCCGGATCCATTGATGGCCAGGCCGGATACTGACTTCTATTAAGAGGTTATGCAGAAGGTATAGCCCTCTGAGCCAGGGCAGTGCCCGCCTTTAATATACGACTTCGCCACCTGCCGTCCGGCCTCATCGACCAGGGCATACAGTGTGGATGGCAATGTTTCAGTCGTGTACTGCAGGCAGACGCAGTAGCATTTCACCGGATGTTTAATCATATCCGGACGTTCAAACCAGCCGGTTGACGGGAAAATCCGTGTGCCGAAGAGCCTGTCAGAAGGAAACTGAGTCTGCACGGACCAGGCAAACACGTCGTCAGCGCTGTCGCGGCGATTGACGCCGGGGATATACAGATTTTCTGCTTCGCGGACAACACGGGAGGCAAGAGAGGACAAGGCGGAGTCATCCGTGCTGGCCGGGCCTTCCACACATATGGAAAGATGGAAGTATTCCGGTTTGCTCTGTACTTCTGGCTTTGCATCGGAAATAACTGACGCCGTGTTTCGCTTACGCTCCACGGAAGACGTCATTATTTTTCGGAAAAAGACACCTGCGATGAAAACAAGCAGAAGAATAACTAACGCGCTGCAGATATACATGATGTGGTCACTGAAGAGAGAACAGACCTCGCGATGTGACAGGGAATCAATTCCCCCCGCTGCAGGATGTGGGTAAATATCGCCAGGCATCAGTTCATGTGTATCAAGAGACCTGACAGGCACAGATATTGTCATAAATAACCTCTGTTCAAATAAAGACGAAAAGACTCCGCCGAAGGCGGCAACGCCTCACAGATGCACAAATAAATTGCGCAACTGTTCACCGTTTAGATGTAGAATTAACTGATTATTTGACGAATGAATTCTGACACGCCGGAAAGGTGATGCCAGTCTGGTCCGGAGTACCCGGGCCGTGGAATAGAACGTTTACAGGATATTAGCGATCGATTTTGCCAGCTGGTCTTCAAGAACAGGCTGGGCTTCAGGGAACTTGAGGTTAACTTTATTCGCGTTAGAGACGACGCGAGTCTGGTATTTATGCTGATTACCCGTTTCAGTACTTGTCTGCACTTTTGCTCCGGATGTTCCCTGACGTAATACGGCCACGTTATCAGTCTGAACCTGTGTTTTGGTTCTTTCCGCGATCTGTACATCGGTGATCATGGTGTAGTTCACATCTTCCACCATCGCGTCAGCCGCCATTACGACCAGACCGGCTGCAAGCCCTACTCCCAGGGTTGCTCCCGCGGAACTGGAGTTGTAAGCGGTAATCCCCGCCCCAAGAGCGGCGCCTGTCACAGCGCCCTCATAACCCCGGCTTAACCAGCCCTGAGACTCACGAAGGGCTTTGTTGAATAAATCGAACTTTTGCTGAGTTGAAGGATCAGATCACGCATCT
>OMDN01000269.1_pt1 | contig 12212 bp, 10 predicted proteins | sample 1645191 | NCBI WGS metagenome assembly OMDN01 (sample SAMEA103958154, study PRJEB25191) | human gut metagenome | reverse complement strand
TTGAATAACCAGTAAATAAAAGGAGAAGGATTAAAATGAGAAAACTTATTAAGAGAATTGCTGTATGTGTAAGCGCATTCGCTCTTGTTGCAGCAGGAATTGTGGCCGGAAAGGCAGATGCAGTAAAGGCTGCGGAAATCGAAACGACAGCACATGTAATCGTAAAGGGCGCACCGGAAGGAGCCGATAAGATTGGTTTTAATATCTGGGGCGGAGCATGGGTTGTTTCGGATGAATGGGTAAATCTTGCAGAAGCTACTACAGCTCTTAAAGCATGGGGCTGGGGAGATACCTATGTAGGTAACATCAACATGACTCCGGATGCAAATGGAATGTACACATGTTCAATGAAGTTTGACCAGGCGCAGTTTGACGCAGCTACAGGTTACGGTGTACAGGCATTTATATATGGTGCTGAGAATGCAGCAGTTGCAGCAGATTACACAGATACACTTCATAAACTTCTTGCAGATGAGAGCGTATCAGACATCTATATCATCGCAGATTACACCAATGCAAACGGTGCTGACGGTGGTGTTATTACAATTCAGAAGGATAATCCTTTAGCTGACAACAGTGGAGATGAGGATAATAACACACCTTCAGACGAAGATAACAATACACCTTCAGACGAGGATAACAACACACCTTCTGATGATGATGTAACAGCAGGAGATGCAACATCAATAGTTATGCTTATTGCAGTTGCAGCAGTTGCAGCAGCAACAGTTGTTATTACAAGAAAGAAATCTGTAGAAGAGTAATTTTGCAGGCCGATTAATTACCATATATAAGCCAAAAAAAAGGAACCGTCATATATATTATGGCGGTTCCTTTAGTATGTGCATATAATTGATTTACATTGCTTTCATATTGGGATTATCGTTGGTGTCATCTTCATCAAAATTAAAATCCTTACCCGGAAGGATTGCATTGAGGATGATACCTACCAAAGCTCCGACTGCAAGACCGGAGAAGTCAATTGTAACCTTGCCGATCGTGAAGGATATGCTTCCGGCAGAGCTGTATTTAATACCGATTGAAAGTACAAGGATTAGTGCTGCAATTATTACATTACGTGATTTGGAGAAATCTACCTTGTTCTCTACGACGTTACGCACACCTACGGCTGAGATCATACCGTAAAGTATAAGGGATATACCACCGATTGTAGCTGTTGGCATTGCCTCGATTACTGCCGCAAACTTAGGACAGAATGAAAACAGAATAGCAAAACCTGCTGCGATTTCAATTACGAGTGGGTCGTATACCTTTGAAAGAGAAAGAACACCGGTATTTTCACCGTATGTTGTGTTGGCAGGGGCACCGAAAAGCGATGCAACGATTGTTGCGGCACCGTCTCCGACAAGCGTTCTGTGAAGACCCGGATCCTTTATGTAATTAATGCCGGTTGTCGAAGATATGGCTGAAATGTCACCGATATGCTCAACAATTGTAGCAAGTGCAATAGGCATAATGGTTATTATTGATGTTATAAATAAGGAAGAATTAAAATGTGCTCCAAATATGGAGAAAACAGTAGCTTCATTGGCAACAGGAAGTCCGAACCATGCAGCATCTTTGATTGTATTGAAATCGACATCTCCGAAAAAGATTCCGGCAATATATGATACAACTACACCGATGAGTATAGGAATGATTTTGATCATACCTTTACCAAAAATGTTGCATATAATAACAACAACAATAGCAATAAGTGCCACCCACCAGTTGGCAGCGCAGTTATCTATGGCTGACTGTGAAAGGGTAAGTCCGATAGCAATAATGATAGGACCTGTAACAATAGGCGGGAAGAAACGCATAACTCTCTTGGCACCGAATGCTTTGATAAATGCAGCAAGGACAAAATAAAGAAGTCCGGCAAATGCAACACCTACGCATGCATAAGGAAGAAGTTCGGAATTGTCAAGCGCATTGCCTGCTGCATCCGTTAACGGAGCTATAGCGGCATAACCGCCGAGAAATGCGAAAGATGAACCTAAGAAAGCCGGTACCTTACGCTTCGTGATCAGGTGGAATAATAGTGTTCCGAGACCTGCAAAAAGTAATGTGGTAGAAATGCTCAATCCTGTAAGAATAGGAACGAGTACTGTGGCGCCGAACATAGCAAACATATGCTGTATACCAAGCAGCAATGTCTTCGGAACGCCAAGCTTACGGGCATCATAAATGCCGTCGTTGAATGGTTTATTCATTGGTAACCTCCTGTTGAAAAATGATTTATCAAAAATTATTCTAACATAGAAGATATGTAGTATCAATTATAAAATATAAATAAAATTAGTGATTATTTTGAGCTTAAAAGCTTGCATTTCAAAAAACATTGTGCTAATATGTATGAGTATTCCCTGATAGCTCAATGGTAGAGCACTCGGCTGTTAACCGAGTTGTTGTAGGTTCGAGCCCTACTCGGGGAGTTTTTTAGTATAATATATGGTGACATAGCCAAGTGGTAAGGCCCCGGTCTGCAACACCGTCATCGCCGGTTCAAATCCGGCTCGCACCTCTCAAGCGGAAGATATATGTAATATATATCTTCCTTTTTTTGTAACCTTGAATATGCTTTTTTTGTCTGTTATACTGTAGAGGTATATTGGCTATTGAAATAGTAGGAGGTGGGGTATGACTCAAATTTTAAAAGATTCAATAAAAATTGAATACAAACTTGATCAGGTTACTCCTATTAGCAAATATGAAATGAATGCCTATAATGTGCCTTTTGCAGGCAACACAAGCATGTGCAGGGAAGTGTTTGTTAAGGGGGAAAGAAAACTCGAATTCTCAATAGATGGGGATATGAGTCTTAGTCAGATAATGCAGAAACCGGTTTTCAGGGATGAACTGGTGGAATACATATTCAGCATAAGCAAGCAGCTTGTGTCAGTCATACAGAATGGACTAGCACTCGAGAAGGTAGTGTGGGATACGAATTATATGTATGTGAGATTTAGTGACTTCTCCATACAGCTTCTGTATCTTCCATTTGAAAGCAAATTTGACAAGAAGGACATTGGGGAGTTTGTGAAGAGCATCTTGTCAGGATTTGTATATGCACACACACCAGCCATAGAATGTGCTAACCAGATAGTTGATTATTTCAACGATCACAGGGAGTTTGATGCATTTCATTTCAATGAATTTGTGTCAGATCTCAGAGCATCAAGTCAGCTCCTTATAATACAGGGTGAAAAGGGCAAGAGTAAGGTACTCACTTCAAATGAGAATAATAAAGAGCTTGCAATCCACAAAGCCGAGGAGGCAGCCAGAAAGGCTGAAGAGGCAAGAATGCAGGCCGAGAATGAGGTAAAGAGACAGATAGAGGAAGCAAAGTATCAGGCGGAAGTTGCCAGACAGGCAGAGGAGACCCGTATGAAGGCCGAGGCGGCAAGGGTCGAAGCCGAGATATGGAGACAGAAGGTCACTGCTGAGGCAAAGGATTATGAGCAGACAGCGGTACTCACAGCTCAGGATATGTACTCATATCAGGGCAATTCCGATGACAGTGAGAGGCTTAAGGCTGAAGAAATGTTCAGGAATGCCGAGGAGGAGCGAATCAGGGCAGAGAAGGTTTCATCGCAGTATGCAGATGAGATAAGACGTGCCAGAGAGCAGGAGATGCATGCTGAGGAGGCTAGAATGCAGGCAGAATTTGCAGCCCGCAAGAATGCTGAGGAGGCTAAGATACAGGCAGGCCTTGCAAAGCTCAAGGCGGAGGAAGCCAAGAGACTCAGCGAGCAGCCGGATGAGGAGCCACCTACAACACTGTTCAGCAACAGAACACTTGTCACAGGCAGCAAGCCGACCCTCACCAGAAAGACTACGGGTGAGAGCGTTCAGATTAATAAACAGGTATTCTGTATTGGTAAGGCTGATCAGGGTGTTGACTATAAGGTAACAGGAAACAAGTCTATAAGTAGAAGACATGCCTATATCACCAGTATCAATGGAACACATTATCTGAGAGATAACAACTCAACAAACCATACATTCCTGAACGGAACTCAGGTGTACAGCAATGTTGATGTGGCTATCCCTGATAACAGTGTGATAAGGCTTTCAAATGAGGAGTTCATATTCAAGATAAATTCTTAAATATGAAGTTCGATAAATGTAATAAATCAGGTTGATCCGTAAGGGATGTGTCAAGTTTTCTATGAAAACTTGACATGTAGCTCCAGCCATTTGCCGAAGGCAAATTTTGAATGGCTGGAGTTCAAGATGGAGGAAGAGATATGTATTGTGATAATTGTGGTTGTGAATTGGGGGAGAACGTAAGAAAGTGTCCTGTCTGTGGAAAAGAATTTCCTTTGATAGAGCCGGAAGTTGACGACAGCACAACTGTGCTTACAAGTGAGCCGGACGTCGATGAGGACGATGACAGCACAACTGTCCTGACAGGCGGAACACAGGGCATGCCTCAGATGATGCAGCAGCCACAGGGTAATCCTGTGCCACCGCAGCAGCCTCAGATGGGAATGCCACAACCTCAGATAATGCCACAGGAAGGCGCCGATATAATGATAAAGAAAAAGGGCGAGAAGAAGGGTATGAGCAAGGGTGCAAAGGCCGCACTCATAGCTATACCAGTGGTTATCGTCATCGCTATAGGCGTCTTTGCATTTATATTTGTTCCAAAGTTTAGAAAGTATAACGAGGCCAACGACCTCATGGACCAGGGAAAGGTTGAAGAGGCCGTGACACTGTATAAGGATCTTGGAAAATTCAAGGATTCCTATACAAAGGCAAACGGAGACGCTTATTATGAGTATGCCGAGGGTCTTGAAAAAGAAGGCAAGAACCTTGAGGCGGCTGAATATTATAAGAAGTCAGGCAACAGCAGAAAGGCTGCAGAGAACTACAGCAAGTCATCTGACGGTGACGAGGAGAGTTTCAGCAGCGATGACGCATTTGATAAGGCTTATCAGTGTTATTACAATGCGGGAATGGATCAGATGAATGCGGCATCCTACGATGCAGCCATAGATGCATTCAACAATGCAGGCTCATACAAGGATGCATCGGACAAGGTTATCGAGTGTACATATAAGAAAGCAGAGGCACTTATAACAGCCAAGAAGTACGATGACGCCATCAGTATTCTGTCAACCATAGAGGAGTACAGCGATTCCCAGACTCTTCTTGCAAAGTGCTATTACAACAAGGCATCAGAGCTGCTCGACAGCGGCAAATATGACGATGCGTATGATATGTACATGAAGTCAGAATTTGATGACTACAAGAACAAGGCCAGTGAGTGTACATACAAGAAGGCAGAGCAGTATTACAAGAACAAGGATTACGAGAATGCCATCAAGAGCTATGATAAGGTGGACAAGGATTACAAGGACTGTGTAGCTGAGAAGGACAAGTGTTATCAGGCACTTGGAGCCCAGGCATACAAGGACAAGGAATACAAGAAGTCAGTTGATTACTATGAGAAGGTAGTCAAGACTGATGTGTCCAAGAAGATAGCAAATGGAAAGCTTGCATTTGCAAATGCAAATAAGAACGCAGCCAATGAGACTACAATGACATATCTCGGAGAACTCAGATACAACGGCAACGAGAAGGCTCAGAAGCTGTATTCAGAGCTTGTGAAGTGGAATATAGAATCATTTGTAAACAGCAGTGAAAAAGATCTTGATAAGGGATCTAACAGCATCAAGACAAAGAATGGATCAGATATATATATTCATACGTCATTTGGATTTGACGGTGATGACTCTATGAAGATATCGGGATACGTTGTGTATGCGGATGGAAACAAGTCTGACGTCATAACATTCTCAGATCCTGTGGTTGACGGCTGGTCAACATGGGTCAAGATATCAGGTGACAGCGCACCTAAGGGTGTAACATATCTGTATCTTCAGAACGAGACGACCAAGAAGATTATAGAGGTATATCCGTTCACAATAAAGTAAAGAGACAGGGTGATATATGTGATAAACAGACCTGAATTGCTGGCTCTGGAATTCTACAAGTCGCGGCCTTTTAAGGGCAGTGACAAGGGTATCCGTTACATGATACAGAAGGATGTTGTGGAGATTGAGCCGGAGGGTGAAAAAGATCAGACAGAGGAAGATGCACCGAAGGAGACAAAAACTGTACTCACGGCATTTATATGGCCGGAGCCATTCTGTTTTGAGGTCACACCGGATGAACAGAAGGGATCGAAGCAGTTTGATTTTTCCGAGGAAGGATTGTGTGAGGCCATAGCCTGGTTGAATGAAAATCATGATGCATATGCACAAAAAAAACAATAATAAACTACTTAAAAGAATAATTGGAATAACAGCGACTGTCATCATTCTGATGGCAGCAGTTGTTGCAATTATTTTTTTTCATCTTATGAGAAAACCTCAGATAAAGCTTGTGGAGGCCATGGTAAATACCATCAATTCTTCCAGAGAGTCGGAGATGAATCAGCAGTATGGCACATTTGACATGGGTATGAACATGATAAATGGCAGTCAGAGCTTTTCATTTGAGGATATTTCTGATCACAGCGTTGACATATCGCTGAAGAGAAGTGCTTCGAATCACAATTTTCTTGCGGAGGCAGGAGTTGATGACAAGACATTCAAGCTCTATGCAAATAAGAGAACTTCTCTCATATATATAGATGATATGGCAATCAGAATACAGTACGCTGACAATCTCATCACGAACATGAGCAATTCTCAGGTGGTATCACTGCTTGGGATAGACAGCGACACAGTGTACTCATTTGGCACTGCCTATGAGAACTGTATGAGGATGGCTGCAAATAATTATGCGGACATCAACGGTGAAGATATCCAGACAGATATTATCCAGAAGACACTTAAGTATTTCTTCAATATGGAGGGTACGAGTGAGGGAAAACAGACTGTGGTTACTGGGGATAGTACACAGGACTGCAAGGTGTACTCGGTCATCTTCAATGTGGATGATTTCTATAGTTATCTGGATGACTGTTTTGGCACACATGATATAGATCTTCAGGAAGTGTATGACATGTTTGGCAAATACATACCGGAGATAGATACCATTGACAATACGGCAGAATTGGTACATGATATAAAGCAATTTGTGGATGAAATGTTAGACGGCAGGGATATCACGCTCTATTTTGCTGTGAACAGTAAAAATGAGCTGGTCAAGCTGTATGCGGATCATGTGTCCGACAGGGATATGAGCATGTCGCTGACATTTTACGGAGACAAATATACAGCACAGTCGTATGAGTTCACTGTTACTGACAATTCTGACAACCATCTTGTGATAAAAAAGAGGGATGTGAGCAGTGACGGAGAGACAGGAGTGGTGTTTGATGTGGATATATCGGCAGCCGATCTCATGGATTCCATGAAGCCTGTCAGTATAAGTGCATCGCTGGAGCTTAGATTGTCTGGAAGTGATGCACTTCTTGGTATACAGGTTGGAGATGCCGTGTTCAGAAAAAATGCGGAGATCACCGGATATGATAAGGGTAACAGCATTGATCTTGCGTGGAGCGGGGACAGTGATGGAAGCATGCATATCGGCTGTGATTCAGGAGCGATAGAGAAACCAGAATACAGGGACAGCCTGGATATATTTGACACAGATGTGATAAGTGCGTATAAATTTATAAAAGAGATAATGAACAGATAGATGGAGATTTGTATATGAGTGATACATCAGTTGTGGATAACTCCACGGGCAAAGAAAAAAGCAGATATACATCGGGAACCATATATAAGATGATAATTGCTATAACGTTCCTTCTGGCATTTGGACTGATAATGATATTCAGCGCATCCAGTTACGGCACGGCTGCCAGCAATTTCAGAAGCCAGTTGGTGTTTATCGTTTTCGGAGCATTGGCAATATGGGGATTGGCGTTTTTCCCATACGGTCTGTATAAGAAGCTTACATGGCCTGCATATTTTCTGTCATTGATACTGACATTTTTGCTTCTCACGCCATTGGGAGTAAATGTAAATGGTGCGACGAGATGGATCCAGATCCCTCACATACCATTCAGAATCCAGATCGCTGATATAGTGAAGACTCTCATGATCATATTCATAGCTTCATTTATAAGCAGCAAATGGAGAGAGATGCACAAGTGGCAGACTGTCATAATACTGTGGGTGCTTGTGGGACTCCAGGCGGGACTTTTGCTCGTCATATCCACAAACCTGAGTTCGTGTCTGGTCGTTCTTGGAATATGTTACTGTTCAACATTTATAGCCAGCAAGAACTGGAAACTGCATTTGGGAATATTGCTGATAGCTGTGGTGGTGGCGGTGGTCTATGTGAAGGTAGCCACGAGCTACCTGCCTACGGAGGAAGAACTTCTGTCAAATGACAACTTCCGTGCAAAGCGAATCCTGGGATGGCTGTACACAGAAAAATATGAGAAGAGTGCAGGATATCAGGTCATACAGTCGCTGTATGCCATAGGAAGCGGATCTTTCTTCGGCAAGGGACTTGGAAATGGAACACAGAAGCTTTCGGCTATACCGGAGGCCCAGAATGATATGATCTTCGCTATAATCTGCGAGGAGCTTGGTGTGGCAGGAGCAATCATGTTATTTCTTCTGTATGGCTATCTGTTATACCAGATGTATGTTATAGTTAAAGAGTCATCGAACGTATTTGGAAGCATGATGGTCATAGGTGTGATGGTACACCTTGTATGCCAGATAGTGATCAACGTAAGCGTTGCGACAAATGTAATTCCGAATACAGGTGTCACTCTTCCTTTCATAAGCTCGGGAGGTTCCGCACTTCTCATGACCATGGTCGAGTGTGGTATGTGTATAGGAATCAGAAGGCAGCAGACGAGAAGAGTGTATCAGAAGCATTTGAATGAATAAAATCCATGTGAGGAATAAGAGAGGTAGTATATGGTAAAGTTTAGAAAAATTGCGTTTTTGACAATGGCAGCAGTATTGTTGTCAACTTGTGCGACAGGAATCTCAAATCTGTCAGAAAGCAGGGTCGGCGGACAGTACACGGTGTACGCTGCGGAGACTCAGGCTGATGCCGGAGAGAGTGTTGCGACATTGACGGATGCAACTGCCACTGTGAAGAATAAGAAGGGCTGGTATACCAAGAACGGTAAGACATATTATTACGATGAGAACGGCAAGGCGTTAAAGAGCAAGTTCCTTACATACAAGGGCGACAAATATTATTTTAACAGATATGGCCGCATGGTGAGAGGTCTTAACAAGATCCAGAATAATTACTATTACTTCAGAACAAATGGCAAGGCACTGGTGAATACCTGGAAGAAAATAAAGGGTAAGAAGTATTACTTTGGTTCTGATGGAAAAGCCTATAAGGGTGCACATAAGGTAAAGAATAGCAAGTATTACTATAATTTCTCAAGTAATGGTTATCTTGCGGAGGGTGTCAGAAAGATAAATGGCGTGACATACAGATTTGGTTCCAATGGAAAGCCATATACAGGATGGTATACTACAAAGCTTGGAAACAGACAGTATTACAGCGCTTCAGGTGTTGCATACAAAGGACCTAAGAAGGTAAATGGCAAGCTGTATCTGTTTGACAAGAATGGTGCACTGGTGAAGGGCAGAGGCTGGAAATATTACAACGGCAAGCGTTACTTCGTAAGCGTCAAGGGAACATTACTCACCGGATACAGATATGTGGATGGAGCATACTATTACTTCAGTAAGAGCGGTGCCATGTATAGAAGCAAGTGGGCATATGCGAATGGATATAAGTTCTATTTCAACAGAGGTGGCAAGAGACTCACAGATGTTGATAAGATCCTCGGAAAACAGGATTCCTATGAGATAAAGGTCAACAAGACCACAAATGTTGTGACTGTATATGCAAAGGATGGCAACAAGGGATATATCATTCCGGTAAAGGCATTTGTATGTTCAGGCGGTGACACAACACCTCTTGGAACATTCTGTACCCCGGCAAAGGGAAGATGGTGGACACTGATGGGGCCATGCTATGGACAGTGGGATACACTTATAACAGGTGATATACTTTTCCACTCTGTGTATTACGGAGAGGAGGATCCTACCACATTATCAGTCAGCGCTTATAACATGCTCGGAACGACATGCTCACACGGATGTATAAGACTTAAGGCAGGAGATGCAAAGTGGATATATGACAACTGCGATCTTGGAACAAAGGTAACTATATTCGAGAGCAATAAGAGCGGCCCGTTCCCTAAGCCTACATCAGTTCAGCTTGATTACAGCCATACATGGGATCCTACAGATCCAACCATGGCATACAAGTGTAGAGAGAACGGATGTCATAAGGGAATAGCATGGTAATATCGTGTTCAATGTGGAGAGAATAGATATATGAAAAAAGCGTCGTGGATGGACATGGGCAGAAAATATATATTATTTATGATTGCGGTCATCTGTTTTGCAGGTATCTGCATGGGATGCGGGAAGGTGGATGACGGTCAGGAGGAGAGTACCGGTATCCAGATAAAGAGCGGTGATGTTGAATCCGCGGAGAATATGACTCAGATAGGAGTGTATCTCGATGTGGATAAGAACAGTTCCGAGATAACGGATGTGAAGTACAAGATATCCGGTGATATAGGTATCGTGAGTTTCAGGTACAGCGGAGTGAAGGTTGAACTCAGAGGCTCCTGCAAATACGAGATGTACGATCTGGCGGGCGTTGAGAACACCAGCAATGGTGACATGATAACCGGCAACATCCAGGGATACAGTGCTACTTATTACACTCTGACTCCCGGACGTATAGCTTTCTGGAGCGATGGAACAATTAACTATTCGCTATATATATACGTCACAGCCAGTGATGAGGTACTCAATGAAGTGCTGTCACATATAGTATTTGAGAACAGATATACGGACAGAGCTGATGTCCAGCAGCAGATAGAGACGGACAGCAGAGCATTTGCTGAGAAGATCGTGAAGGTGTTCAATGATGAAGATCTTGAGACCATGAAGGATATGGTTTTATATCCTCAGGAGACAAGTGGTGGACAGTCCATAGCAAATGAAAATGAGCTGTTGAATGTTGATAAGAAGGCGCTGTTCACTGACATTCTTATGAAGGCTCTGAACGATGAGAATGCACTGGATAATCTGAGAAAAACCAACGACGGCTCCGAATATGTAATTGGAACAAACTATAAAAATGTACATTTCAGACTGAACGATGATGGACAATTTGTCATCACGAAAATAAATAACTGATATTTATCCCCTGCACATAAGGACAAACTGATATGTGCAGGGGATTTTTCTGTTTAAAAATACTGAAAAAGTTCTATTTGCCACGGATAAGTTCAGAATGTGATAAGTATGGGAGTATAGTGGGAAAATTTAGAGGACGATTCGCGTTGAGACTGTGTATTAAAGTCCTTAGAATTGTATCAGGACAGGAAATAACTTAAGACAGGACCTGATCTGAGACAAGGAGGAGATATACACGATGACAGAGAGAGTTTACAGTATAAGTGAGGCAGCAGCCAAGGTTGAGGTTGAGTCACATGTGCTTAGGTATTGGGAGGAAGAGCTTGAGATCGATATCAAGAGAAATGACATGGGTCACAGGTGCTACAGTGAGAAGGATGTAAAGATACTTCAGAGGGTTAAGACTTTGAAGGATAAGGGGATACAGCTCAAGGCGATAAAGGATATGGTTCACAGAATGTATGAACTTCTTGACGAGGGAGAGAGCACAGAGGAAAAAAATGCGGATGATGCGGTGGCGGAGCTTATCGCAGAGAGAGAAAATACAGAGAAGAAGACCATAGAAACCATAAGGGTGAGCAGCGATGTGGGGGATGATTCAAGAATAGTTGATTTCAAGATGGCACAATTCCAGAATATCATGGACAAGATAATCAGCAACTCCATAAAGGACAACCTTAAGGTGATAACACAGTCAGTGTCCGCTGCGGTGTCCGATGACGTGGTAAAACAGATGGATGTGCTGATGAAGGAGAAGGAGGATCAGGAGGAAGCGAGATACAGAAAGCTTGACGCCACCATAAGAGAACTTCAGCAGACCAGACAGGAGGTTGCGGCAACGGAGATAAAGAGAAAGAAAAAGGGCATTTTCAGAAGAAAACAGAGAGAGAGTTTATAAAAACTTCACACACTAACAATAGGGATTAATGCTATAATTAGCGCTAGTAAGATGGGAGTTAACACGAATGAAGATTACTAAGAAAG
>OMDN01000258.1_pt1 | contig 12413 bp, 8 predicted proteins | sample 1645191 | NCBI WGS metagenome assembly OMDN01 (sample SAMEA103958154, study PRJEB25191) | human gut metagenome | reverse complement strand
CTGTTCCTTTCTTATTGGACGGGCGTAAAAATCGCAGATTTTTATGTAAGTTTGTCCTCTAAAATTTTTCGGGACATGAACTTCAGCGGAATAATCGTCGGGGCGGCCACGTTCCTTATCATCGGAGTGTGCCATCCTATAGTGATCAAGATGGAATATTATTGGGGCAAGGGGAGCTGGTGGCTGTTTCTGCTTGCGGGGCTGGCCTTTGTCGCCGCGTCCATATTCGTGGATAACGATGTCGTCGCAACAATCCTCGGCGCCGCCGCATTTTCCTGCTTCTGGGGCATCAAGGAGATGTTCGAGCAGGAGCGGCGTGTCCTGAAAGGCTGGTTTCCGGAGAATCCAGCCCGCCATGACTACTACGAAACCATCCGCAAGGCTGACCGTGGTGGTTCGACAGGCCCGTCAACCGCTCATTCAGGTCATCCAACCGCTTCTTCCGGTCGCTAAGCCCGCAGAAGCAACTTAAGCCCACAGAAGTAGCTTAAGCCCATAGAAGCAGCTTAAGCCCGCTAAGGCAACTTATAAAGAAATATAGTTATCCAACATCATGAATATCAAACTTCTGTCAACATTGGCGATTGCCGCCGGCCTGTCGGGAATGACGGGAGCGTCGGCCCAGAAAAAAGCTATGGACCACGATGTCTACGACTCATGGCAGAGCGTGTCCGACATCCTCAAAAGCGATGACGGCAACGTCCTGGTGTGGAACGTCAATCCACAGGAAGGGGACGGCACCCTCTATGTCAGGAATATGACACCTCAGCGGAAGGGCAGGCCTTCCTGCCGCGAGATAAGCATCCCGCGTGGCTCGCAGGCATCCTTGGATCCTAAGGGCAAGTGGCTCTACCTGCGAATCAAACCTCAGTTCGCCAAAACCCGTCAGGAGAAGATAGACAAGAAGAAGGCCGAGAACATGACGAAGGACACCCTCGCCATCGTTGACCTCACCTCAATGACAGTCAAGAAATATGGTCGTGTGGATTCCTACACCACAGGCTCGCTCGCCAAACCTTACATAGCCTACAAATCCACTTGGAAGCACTACAAGGACACATCCGACAAGAAAGGTACAGACAAGTCCGGACTCATAATCCTGAATCCTGCCACGGACAGGAAAGACACCCTCAAGTACATTGACTCTTACTCTTTTAATCAGGAAGGGACAACTCTTGTAATGACTTCGAAGAAAGACAAGAAGGATTCTCTCTCTGTCACGGCAGTGCTGGTCGCCCATGCTCCGGCGGGCCTTGACACTCTTGTCAAAGGGGCGGAATCATACAGTCGCCTGACTCTGAACGACGCTGAGGACCAGTTGCTGTTCCTTGGTTCCAAGGACAAGAGCAAGAACCGCAACAAGTGTCAGGCCCTCTACCTGACAAGCATTCAAGCGATCAAGACAGGGAAGAAGGCCGCTCCTGTGGCCACAGACAGCACCACCGTCATCAGCAAGGATGGCAAGTGGGCATATTCAACAAAGGAGATAATCGCCGAGGGAACGAAGGTGGAAGGCACTCCTGGCTGGACTCTCAACGAGAACACCGAACTCCGGTTCACACCTGACGGGAAGCGCCTTTTCCTCGGAATCGGCGCGATCCGTCCTCCTAAGGATACCACGATCGTGGACTTCGAGACCGCGCAGCTGGACATCTGGAACTGGGATGCCGTCTATACCCCTCCGCAGCAGAGGCTCAATGTCAACAAGACTCTCAAGAAGACATATTCAGCGACGATCGACCTCGCTAATCCAGGGAAAATCGTTCCGCTGACCATCTCGAGGTTCGCAAGTGTCCGCCTGATGAACGGAGGACTCTCTGAATGGGTGCTTGTCAGCGATAACGCCAAGTACGCACGCACCGCTGTCTGGGACTACAACAACCGCTATGACTTCACCCTTGTGAATGTCAAGGACGGTTCCACAAAAGTTGTGGCCGAGGGACTTAACGTGGGACGTTTCGACGTCTCACCGAGCGGCAGGTACCTTGTCTGGTTCGACAACGATGAGATGAACTGGTTCACCTACAACACCCTGACAGGCGAGAAGGTCAACCTGACCGCCCAGACAGGCGTTCCGTTCTACGATGAGGAGGACGATCATCCGACCGCCGCTCCGGCGCACGAGTTCTCCCCGAAATGGTACAAGGATGAGGATGCCGTGCTGATCATAGACCGCTATGACATCTGGAAGTTCTCTCCGGACGGCAAGACAGCCGTCAATCTCACAGGGGGAGTGGGCCGTCAGACCCACAACCGCTTCAAGATCATGGATCCGAAACCGGACACCAGAAAGCCTGACGAGCGTCGCTGCGGAGTCGCCAGACCGCTTGACCCTAAGCAGACTGTCTATCTCAGTGTGTTCAACGAGGAAAGTCAGGAGAATGGTTTCGGCCGTATGAATCTTGCCAAACCGTCAAAGACTCTTGAATATTTTACCGACACTGTCAGCTTCAAGTACGTCGCGGGAACTCTGACCACCGACAGGATATTCTTCCAGAAAGGCAATTTCCGCAACTGCTATGACCTTTATTATACGGATAATTTCTTCGCTAATTCGGAGAAAGTCACAGAGATCAATCCTCAGATGGCAGACTTACGCTGGGGGCGTGCCGAACTCTTCCACTGGAACGCCTACGACGGAACTCCTTTGAAAGGTCTCGTCTTTATCCCGGACGGCGTGAAGGAAGGCGAGAAGCTTCCTGTGATGATCTATTTCTACGAGAAGAACGCCAACAATCTCTACTCGTTCTGGACACCGGCGCCTTCTCGCTCGATCGTGAATATTCCTTTCTACACCTCAAGAGGCTACATAGTCTTCGTTCCGGACATAGTATATAAGGTAGGACACCCTGGCGAGAGTGCCTACAACTGCATCTGCGCCGGAGCCGAGGCCCTTTGCGAGAAATATTCCATCGCCGACAAGAGCAGGATGGCGATCCAGGGCCAGAGCTGGGGCGGCTACCAGACAGCCTGGCTCATAACACGTACGAATATGTTCGCGGCGGCAGGTTCCGGAGCACCGGTCGGGAATATGACATCGGCCTACGGTGGCATCCGTTGGGGCTCGGGCATCACCCGCGCCGGACAGTATGAGCATGGCCAGAGCCGTATCGGAAAGAGCATGTGGGAGCCGGGGGCGCTTGACCTTTACATCGAGAACTCTCCGGTGTTCCATGTTGACAAGGTGCAGACACCGGTGCTCATCATGCACAACGACGCTGACGGAGCCGTTCCGTGGTATCAGGGCATCGAGTTCTTCTCGGATCTCCGCAGGCTCGACAAGCTGGCATGGCTGCTCCAGTACAACAAGGAAGCCCACAACCTCGTTCAGAGGCGCAATTGCAAGGATCTCTCAATCAGGTTGCAGCAGTTCTTTGACCACTACCTGAAGGGAGCTCCGATGCCGGCGTGGATGAAGACCGGTGTCCCTTACGAGGACAAAGGAGAATATTTCGGCTTCGAGAATGCGGAATAGTTTTTTGTGAACATCGCTTCGGCGGGTTCTGCGACCGGCATTTCAGGTCGCAGAGCCTGTCGAAGTGACTTATAAAGACTGGTCGCAGAGCCTGTCGAAGTGACATAAATATAAAATATTCAATGACAAAACTAGCGATTTTCGACCTTGACGGCACCCTCCTGAACACCGTCGAGGATCTGGGCAACGCCACCAATTATGCTTTGGAGCAGTGCGGCTTCCCGATTCATCCGAAAGATGAATACTACCAAATGGTCGGCCGCGGAATCTACAACCTCTTCCGCGCCGCCATTCCTTCTGAATATGCCACTGAAGACAACGTACAGAGGATGGCATCATATTTCATTCCCTATTACGACGCTCACAAATGCGATTGCACCAGACCCTATGACGGCATCCCCGAAATGTTGAAGACAATAACTGACAGGGGAGTGCGCCTCGCTGTCGCCTCCAACAAGTATCAGGACGGCGCGGAGAAACTCGTCAGTCACTTTTTCGGTGAATATGACTTCGTGAAGATTCTCGGCCAACGCGACGGCCAGCCGATCAAACCCGATCCCGCGATTGTGGATCAGATTTTGGCTGATGTTCCAAAGGTCGCGAAAGAGCAGGTTGTCTATGTCGGAGACTCGAATGTGGACATGCAGACCGGAGTGAACGCTCAGGTACGCACAATCGGAGTCACTTGGGGATTCAGGAGCAAGGAAGAACTTGCTGCCTACACTCCTTCGGCCATTGTGGATACACCTGAAATCTTGTCAAAAGTGATTTTGGAAGGCTGAATCAGGTTCATTTAAGGTTCATTTTGATGTTGTTATTGAGGTGAATAGAAGATTAGTGCGAGTCGGTTATGTGGGGTGTAACTAATTGATAGTTATATTGTTAGTTCGTATGGGGGGGGGGGGTGATTCATGATTGTGAAATGCTGTCCGCATATTGAAATTATCTTCACTTCCTCTTGTTTTAGAGTGTGAATTATGCTACTTTTGTCCCGTAAAAGGCAGGTTACGAAAGCGGCTCTTGGATTGGAGTCCTTCGAGATCAGAATTCTTATGCTGACAACCGTAGAACTTACCCTTGCTCATCGGCTGAGGGGATAATTTTCGTATTACATTTTGTAACTGCTTATGCATCTTGTTTTTAACCAATGACACAATTGGCTTTTGATGGGTCTAACCCATTAGATGATGTCAGACTTGCGTATAGTTCGATTCCTAATTGGTATGCGCTTCGCATTTTTTACAATCGGATTGAACCGCTGAGACAAACCTTGGACGTTGCCGCGATCCGCTATTTCTACCCTCATCATTTGGTGGAGAAATGTTCGGATGGTGGTCTTGATTATGTTCAGGAGCCAATTATCAAGTCGTTGATTTTCATAAGATCAACTTGTGAGAGTCTGGACATGATCCGACTGAAACATGTAGGCAGCGTATCTCCGTATTTTGACCATCGGACCCGAAAGCCATTGATCATTCCGGATGAACAAATGGAACCGTTCATAAAGCTCTGCGACATTAAGGACTCGGGTCTTGAGTATCTGGGAGAGGATGGCCCGCAGTTCCACAAAGGTGACCGCGTGAGAGTCATTGACGGCATATTCAAAGGTTATGAGGGTCACATCAAGCGCATCAAACACGACAGGCGCCTTATAGTTACCATTGAGGGTGTTGCCGCTTTCGCAACCAAATTCATTCCTCCCGCTTTTTTGGAGAAAGTGGAGACAGATAAGTAATAGTCGAATTATAATCTTTCATAAGAATAAAAATATGAATATGAAAAGAATATCACTACTGTTATGGCTTCTGGCCATAGGCATTTTGGCAGTTCCATCCTGTTCTACGCCGAAGGAGATCAGTTACTTCCAGGACCTCGAGTCGGTGGAGGGCCAGCGGATCGGTGGCGCGAAGGGGATCACGGTGCGGCCCAAGGACAAGATCTCGATCATCGTGAACTGCAAGAGTCCCGAGCTGACAGCCCTTTTCAACCTGCCGTACGTGACGCGGCGTCTCGGTGAGAACACCCACGGCACAATCTCTTCCGGTTACAGCCAGGGCTACATCTCTGGTTACACGGTGGACGACCGGGGCTGCATCGATTTCCCTGTCCTCGGCGAGGTGGCCGTGGCGGGGCTGACACGCGACGAGATCGCCTCCGTGATCAAGAACGAGCTCAATGAGCAGGGGCAGGCGACGGACGCCGTGGTGACCGTTGACTTCATGAACCTGTACTATCAGGTGCTTGGCGAGGTTGAGAAGCCGGGGCGCTACGCCATCGACAAGGATGCCGTGACAATTCTCGACGCCATCGGAAACGCCGGTGACTTGACCATCTACGGAAAGCGCGAGAACGTGAAGGTGCTGCGCAACGAGAACGGCAAGATGCTGACCTACGAGGTGAACCTCTGCTCAGCCGCCGACCTGATAGCCTCGCCGGCCTACTACATCCGCCAGAACGACGTGATCTACGTCGATCCGAACGACGTGCGGGCAAGGCAGTCCACGGTGAACGGCAACAATGTCCGCTCCACCTCGTTCTGGATCTCGCTGACTTCGCTCGCGGCGTCCATCACCAACACGATCGTGATCATCGCCACGAGGACCGGGTCGGGGAAGTGATCCGCCTTGGAACCTTGTGAAGAAACACTATAACATCAAAGCGATTCAAAATAATGGAGAACAACATCAACACGGATAACAATACCCGGCAGCAGGAGGAGACCGTGCAGATCAGCCAGCTTGTGCGCCGCTGCCTGTCCAGATGGAACTGGTTCGCCCTGAGCCTGGCGGTCTGCCTGGCTTTAGGTGTCCTGTACATCCTCAGGTCAACCCCTACGTACAACACCTCCGCTGACATCCAGATCAAGTCCAACACCAAGGGCGCGTCCATGCCGGGGGACATCGGCGAGTTCGGCAACATGGGCCTCTTCGCCGTCAAGTCAAGCGTCAACAACGAGCTGCACGCCTTCGGATCCCCGGACATCATGAGCGAGGTGGTGGCCAGGCTTCGCCTGTACATGAGCTACACGGTGGACGGCACCTTCCACAGGAACGTGCTCTACGGCACGTCGCTGCCGGTCTCCGCCGACCTGCTCGACGTGGACGAGAACGTGGGGGCCGGATTCACCGTCAGCGAGAAGGGCGGAGACATCACCCTGGATGACTTCGTCCATAAGAAAGAGAAGGTCGGCGGCAAGCCTGTCGTGGGACACTACGGCGACACGCTCCAGACCCCTGTCGGAAGGATCATCGTTCAGAAGACGAAAGACTACTACGAGGAGGCGATGAAAAAGCCGGTCAATGTCAGGAAGTCGAGCCAGCGCGGCGTGACACAGTCCTACCTGAACAGACTCCAGGTGAACCTCGCCGACAAGAACTCCGACATCATCGCGCTCTCCATCAAGGACGTGTCCACCCAGCGTGCCCAGGACATCCTGAACACCCTGATCGCCGTCTACAACGAGAACTGGGTGCGTGACAAGAACCAGATAGCGAACTCCACCTCGGTGTTCATCAACGACCGTCTCAGGGTGATCGAGGGCGAGCTGGCGGGCGTGGACTCCGACATCTCCGTCTACAAGTCGGAGAACATGATCCCTGACGTGGCTGCCGCCGCGACGATGTACATGCAGCAGAGCACGGTGCTGAACCAGCAGCTCCTGGACGTGAGCAACCAGCTCTACATGGCGCGCTACATCAAGGACTACATCGGCAAGGAGGACAACCGCAACCAGCCGCTTCCCGCCAACATGGGATTGAGCAGCCAGACGATCGAGAGCGGCATCTCCGAGTACAACTCCAAGATCCTGCAGAGGAACAACCTTGTGGCGAACTCCGGCGAAGAGAACGTGCTCGTGAAGGATCTCGACCAGGCTCTGGCCTCGATGAGGGGGTCGATCTCCCGGTCCATAGACAACGAGATCCTTGCCCTCAACACGAAATACGAGAATCTCCAGGGCACCGCCCGCCAGAACACCGCGCGCATCGCCGCGAATCCTAACCAGGCGAAGCGGCTCCTCTCGGTCGAGCGCCAGCAGACCGTGAAGCAGGCCCTGTACCTCTACCTCCTGCAGAAGCGCGAGGAGAACGAGCTGTCGCAGGCGTTCACCGCCTACAACACGAGGATCATCAAGCATCCGATCTCAGGAATATTCCCGGTCTCCCCGCAGTCCATGAAGATCATGATGATGGCGTTTCTGCTGGGTCTGATGATTCCTGCCGGGGTTATCTATCTGCTGATGGCGACCGACACTAAGGTGCGCTCCCGCCGCGACCTCAAGGGAGTCTCCGTGCCTTTCGCCGGCGAGATCCCGCTCTCCGCCGGCGCCGGCTCCTGGGCGTTCGGTAGGCGGAAGGCCCTCGGCGGGGCCGACGCCGTCGTGGTCCGCCAGGGCTGCCGCGACGTGGCCAACGAGGCCTTTAGGGTGCTCCGCACCAACCTCGAGTTCATGATGCGCGAGCCCGGGAGCAAGGTCGTCGCCGTCACTTCGTTCAATCCGGGCTCGGGCAAGTCCTTCGTGTCGTCCAACCTGGCCGTCAGCCTCGCCATCAAGGGCAGGCGCGTGCTGGCCATCGACGGCGACATGCGCCACGGCTCGCTCTCCGAGATTGTCGGCTCGCCGAGGCAGGGCCTCAGCGACTATCTCGCCGGGATCGCCGCCGATGTGCACGACGTGATCGTCCGTCCGAAGGACACGGCGGCACCCGACGTCCTGCCGGTCGGCGCCATCCCGCCGAACCCGGCCGAGCTGATAGCCGACCGCCGCTTCGCGGACATGGTCGCCGCGCTGAGGGGCGAGTACGACGTCATCATCATCGACTGCCCGCCGGTCGATATCGTCACGGACGCGAGGGTCATCAACGACTATGTGGACAGGACACTCTTCGTCCTCAGGGCCGGGCTGTTCGAAAAGGCCATGCTCCCGGACCTCGACGCGCTCTACCGCGACGGGGAGTACAGGGGCCTCTGCTGCGTCCTCAACGGGACCGCGTCCTCCGACAGCTACTACGGAAACTACGGCACCTATGGCCATTACGGTTACTACGGCCACAATGGCGGCTCCTACTACAGCACCGACAACAAAGCCAGGTAAATCCGCCCGCTGACTTCGCCGGCGCACCGGCGAAACCATAACCTAAAAAACATATCTTATGCGAAATCTGAAAGAGTTGAGGATCGCCGTGGCCGGTACTGGCTACGTCGGCCTCTCCATAGCCACCCTGCTGTCCCAGCGCCACAAGGTGACTGCCGTTGATGTGATCGCCGACAAGGTCGATAGGATAAACCGTCGCGAGTCCCCGATCCAGGACGAGTACATCGAGAGGTTTCTCCGCGAGAAGCCACTCGACCTCACCGCCACGCTTGACGGTGAGGCCGCCTACAGGGACGCGGACTTCGTGGTGATCGCCGCTCCCACTAACTACGACCCGAAGAAGAACTTCTTCGACACGTCGCACGTGGAGGAGGTGATCGACCTCGTGCTGAAGGTTAATCCCGATGCAGTGATGGTCATCAAGTCCACCGTCCCTGTGGGCTACACCGCCTCTGTGCGGGAAAGGTTCTCGTACAGGGAACGACTCGCCGACGGCACGATGAGGGTGGTGGTGCCAAACATCATATTCGCTCCTGAGTTCCTGCGTGAGTCCAAGGCGCTCTATGACAACCTCTATCCGAGCCGCATCATCGTCGGCTACGACAGGGGAGACTCCGCTCTCGATGAGGCTGCCGGCACTTTTGCCGCACTCATCAAGGAAGGCTCTCTGAAAGAGGATGTTCCGGTGCTGTTCATGGGTTCCACGGAGGCGGAGGCGGTGAAGCTATTCGCCAACACCTACCTTGCCCTCCGCGTCAGCTATTTCAACGAGCTGGACACCTATGCGGAGATGAAGGGACTCGACACGAGGTCCATCATCGACGGCGTGTGTCTGGATCCTCGCATCGGCTCGCACTACAACAATCCGTCCTTCGGCTACGGCGGCTATTGCCTCCCGAAGGACACCAAACAGCTGTTGGCGAACTACGCCGACGTGCCGGAGAACCTTATCCAGGCCATTGTGGAGTCCAACCGCACCAGGAAGGACTTCATCGCCGACCAGGTGCTCCAGAGGGCCGGCTATTATTCCGAGAACAGCCAGTACGACAGCGCCCGCGAGAAGAAATGCGTGATCGGGGTCTACCGTCTCACGATGAAGTCCAACAGCGACAATTTCCGCCAGAGCGCCATCCAGGGCATCATGAAGAGGATCAAGGCCAAGGGCGCCGAGGTCATTGTCTACGAGCCTACGCTGGAGGACGGCGCGTCCTTCTTCGGCAGCAGGGTGGTCAACGACATCGCCGAGTTCAAGTGCCGCGCCGACTCCATCATCGCCAACCGCTACGACCGCGCCTTGGACGATGTCCGGGCCAAGGTCTACACCCGCGACCTCTTTGAGAGAGACTAGCCGCCTACTTCACCGGAATACCTATTAATCAAAATTATTTTCCATAATGCTGTCGATCCGCAAGATAGTTGACTCGTACTTCTCGAAGCGCACGTTCCCGTACTGGTGCGTGCTGCTTCTGGACAGTGCCATTCTGTTTTTGTCCGGAGTGTTCGTCTACTGGTGCTTCAACCGTGGCACCGCCCTTCAGCTGAACTTCTGGCCGTTGACCTACCTGATGCTGCTGTGCGTCGGCGTCCACTTCATATTCTTTGCCATCTTCCGGACATATTCGGGAATCATCCGCTACTCATCGTTCAACGACCTCATCCGTGTGGCGCAGGCGATGGGATGCTCCGCATTGGCGGTGATAGCCGTCCATTTCTTCACGAACAGCTGCCCGTCTCGGGTGTTCGCCCACGTGCAGGTGCGGCATATCCTGATTGCGGAAGCCATCGCGACCGGTTTGATGTGGCTGCTCCGCGTTTCTATCAAATGGGTCTACGACACCTATTTCCGGACGGAGGGTGCGAAGAATGTCTTCATCTATGGCATCCGCGCCGGCGGCATCGGACTCGCGAAGGCGATCCGCAGCGAGAAACCGATGCACTACCGTCTCCGAGGCTTCATCTCCCACGATCCGGCGCTTGGAGCCAACGGCACGCGCCTGATGGGCGAGCCGGTCTACGAGGTTGACGCCAGTCTGCCGGATGTGATCCGCCGCAAGGGGATCGCCGCCGTGCTGGTCGCTCCGGGCAGGATCGACAGGTTCCGTAACGACACGGCTCTTCAGGACTACATCCTGCAAAGCGGAGCAAGAATATTCTCGGCCAACAATGTCGTTGACACCGAGCATGATGCGATCAAGGGAGCGCCGACCTTGAAGGAGGTCAGCATCGAGGATCTTTTGCCGCGTGACGAGATCCGCGTCGACCTGGAATCCGTGGCCGAGTCCCTCCGTGGGAAGCGCATCCTGATCACGGGCTCCGCGGGTAGCATAGGCAGCGAGATAGTGCGCCAGGTGGCGTCGTTCAGCCCGTCGTCCCTTATGCTGATCGACTCCGCGGAGACTCCGCAGCACGACATCCGCCGGATGATGGCGCGTGACTTCCCGTCTGTGCCATGCGCCACCGTGGTGACGTCGATCACCAAGGCTGACAGGATGGAGAACATATTCAAAACCTTCCTTCCTGAATATGTCTTCCACGCCGCGGCGTACAAGCACGTGCCGATGATGGAGGACAACCCTTGCGAGAGCATCCAGAACAACGTCCTCGGCACGAAGATCCTGGCCGACCTTTCGGTCAAATACGGCGTTCGCCGCTTCGTGATGGTGTCCACCGACAAGGCTGTGAACCCGACGAACGTGATGGGATGCAGCAAACGGATATGCGAGGTCTATGTGCAGAGCCTCAACAAGGCGGAGCGCGACGGCGTGGTGAAGGGGCAGACCCATTTCATCACCACGCGCTTCGGCAACGTCTTAGGCTCGAACGGCTCCGTGATCCCGATTTTCGAGCGCCAGATCAAGGCCGGCGGCCCGGTGACGGTGACGGACCCCGACATCATAAGGTACTTCATGCTGATCCCAGAGGCCTGCGAGCTGGTCCTTGAGGCCGGCACGAAGGGGGAGGGCGGCGAGATCTTCGTCTTCGACATGGGCAAACCGGTGCGCATCGCCGACCTGGCGCGTCGCATGATCGAGCTGAGCGGGGCGAAGGGCGTGGAGATCAAGTACACCGGCCTGAGGGACGGGGAGAAGCTCTACGAGGAGGTCCTGAGCGAGTCGGAGGCGACGAAGCCGTCGTTCCACGAAAAGATCCGCATCGCCTGTGTCCGTGAATATGACTGGTCTGATGTGAGCCGCGAGATAGACGCCCTGATCGCCCAGTCCCACACCTACGACGACATGGCCGTGGTAGCCTCCATGAAGCGCCTGGTCCCCGAGTACATCTCCAACCACTCCAAGTACACCGTCCTTGACCACAAGTAACCGCCCGGGTTTCCGCCTGCGAGCGTCGGGAAAGGAAAGGCGGAAAAATCATTTGAAAAGTTGACTAATTTAATTATCACACTACCATGAGCATTTTTGCTGGAAAGACATTGATGATCACCGGAGGTACCGGTAGTTTCGGAAACGCAGTATTGAAGCGTTTCCTCAGAACGGACATTGCTGAGATCCGTATCTTCTCACGCGACGAGAAGAAACAGGACGACATGCGCCACGAGTATCAGGCGAAATACCCTGATGTCGCACACAAGATAAAATTCTACATCGGCGATGTCAGAAGTCTAGAAAGCGTGCGCTCCGCCATGCCGGGCACAGATTACATCTTCCATGCAGCCGCCCTCAAGCAGGTCCCTAGCTGCGAATTCTTCCGGGTCGGAATATGTCCAAGCCTCTACTAACTACCTGATACTCAATCCAATAACACCCAACCGTTACGCCTTTAACACCGCAAAGCCCCCCCCCCAGACTGTCTTAAAAGTCTCGGCGAGAGTTGAAAAGTCTGTACCCC
>OMDN01000257.1_pt1 | contig 12440 bp, 13 predicted proteins | sample 1645191 | NCBI WGS metagenome assembly OMDN01 (sample SAMEA103958154, study PRJEB25191) | human gut metagenome | reverse complement strand
GGGTGGGCGATGGTCCTCAGCACACCGCGATGGACCGTAATGTAACCACCTTTGCGCAGCTCCGACAGAATCGACATAATGCGGCTGCGCGACAGGTTGGTACGGCGTTGAATAAAGCTCAGGACGTTGATTTGGCGACGATATGCCTCCGGATAGTCCGCCAGCTCTGTTAGCAGGGTTCGCACCATCAGATAAGAATCCACCCCCATCATCTCCTGCGAACGCATGCTCAACACCATCAGCCGCTGCGCCAGAACATGGGCCATCTCCTGCCACAGGTTTTGCGCATTGAGGATCTTGACCGCGGCCTGGTGTCCTATCCAGCGTCCGCGCAAATCTGTCTCAGCAAACAGAGAGCAGTGGTGTTTTTCCGGAATACCGTTAAAGACGCCGTAACCATCGATTAATCCCAATAGCGAAGGGGCAAATATCGTTGATATCACCATGTTGTTTTCCGCATGGCATAGCGAGGCAATCCCCTCTTCGAGCAGAATTAATCCGGATTCAGCCTGGGTCGGCGGAAAACGATAATAGGTCGATCGCGGCAGCGCAAAGAGTGAGCTGGCGGGCAGGAACGCAGATAACAGGGATTCCACCGCGAATAACGGCTTTGTCTGTCTTCCGTAATAAAAAGACGGTAACGCCTGGTCAGTAGAGAGGCTGGCTGCAGGGATCGACATGGTTTTTATGCCATCAGGTCAGGTTGAAAAAGTGATTCGTTGAGAATCATAGTATCAACAGGTGAATTAACGAATAAAAGACAAGACGTTACGAGGATAAAAAGAGTGTAAGCATCATTATCTGCAATAACTATTTATCTCTATTCTACAGGAATAAATAATACTATATGCCGTAAATACCTATAAAGCTTAGCGGCGATAAAGATAAGGCCATCTTATTATTTACTGCGCTGGTTAAGGCCGCGCCTGAGGGTTTCTCTACCGCTTTCCCTCTCGCATCTCGGCCAGTCCAGGCTACGCTTATCGATGCCACTGACTACCCGCATTCCCCTCCCGTTCTATTGAGTCCATTCATCAAGAAGAGGTTTCGCTATGCTGATCAACGCTATTGGTACCTACTCCGCCAGCCAGCCGCTGGAATCAATGGCCATCACCCGCCGCGACCCGGGGCCGCAGGATGTACAGATCGCCATCGCTTACTGCGGCGTCTGCCACTCCGATCTCCACCAGGCGCGATCGGAATGGGCGGGAACGCTGTATCCCTGCGTGCCGGGGCATGAAATTGTGGGTCGGGTGACCGCGGTCGGCAACGCCGTCTCGCGCTACGCCGTCGGCGATCTGGTGGGCGTCGGCTGTATGGTCGATAGCTGTCAACAGTGCGAAGAGTGCGCTGAGGGGCTGGAAAACTACTGCGACCACATGGTGCTGACCTATAACGGGCCGACCCAGGACGCGCCGGGACACACGCTTGGCGGTTATTCACAGCAGATCGTGGTCAATGAACGCTACGTGCTGCGGATAACCCATCCCGAAGCGCAGCTGGCCGCCGTCGCGCCGCTGCTGTGCGCTGGGATCACGACATACTCGCCGCTGCGCCACTGGCACGTCGGGCCGGGTAAAAAAGTCGGCGTGGTCGGCATCGGCGGCCTGGGGCATATGGGGATCAAGTTGGCCCATGCCATGGGGGCCCACGTGGTGGCCTTTACCACCTCCGAATCCAAGCGTAATGCGGCCAGAGCGCTGGGCGCCGATGACGTGGTGGTGTCGCGCAACGACGACGAAATGGCGGCCCACGTCAAAAGCTTCGACTTCATCCTCAACACCGTGGCGGCGCCGCACAATCTCGATGCCTTCACCACGCTGCTGAAACGCGATGGTACCATGACGCTGGTTGGCGCCCCGGCTACGCCGCATCCGTCGCCGGAAGTGTTCAATCTGATCTTCCGCCGCCGGTCAATTGCCGGCTCGATGATCGGCGGTATTCCGGAAACTCAGGAGATGCTCGACTTCTGCGCCGAACACGGCATCGTCGCCGATATCGAATTGATCCGCGGCGATGAGATCAACGAAGCCTGGGAAAGAATGGTCAAGGGTGACGTGAAATACCGCTTCGTGATCGACAGTGCGACCCTCGCCGGCTAAGCGCCGCGACGAAAGGTACGCCGCCATTCCGTCGGGCTGACGCCAAAGCGCGCTTTAAACTGCTGGCGCCAGGTGACCGCTGAAAGATAGCCCACCGCCTCCGCCACCTGCTCGACCGGCAGATCGCCCGCCTCAAGCAGAGTCTGGCTGCGGCGCAGACGTTCGGCGGTCAGCCAGTCGGTAATGCTCATCCCGGTTGCCCGGGCGAAGTGGCGGGTCAGGGTACGGCGGCTCATCGCCACCACCCGGGCCAGCGAATCGAGACTGTGCGGCTCGGCAATATGCTGCTGCAGATAATCCAGCAGGCAGTTGATTCGCGCATCGCGGGTGTTTTTCGGCACCGGCTGGGCGATAAACTGCGCCTGGCCGCCCTCGCGGTGCGGCGAAACAATCATCCGCCGGGCGATCTGGTTGGCCGCGAGGCTGCCGAAACGCTGGCGGATGATGTAGAGGCAACAGTCCAGCGCCGCCGCGGTGCCCGCCGAAGTAATGATCCGCTGGTCGTCGACGTACAGGGCGTTGATATCCAGCTGCACCTGCGGAAACCGGCGCTGGAAATCCTGCTCGAACTCCCAGTGAGTCGCCGCTCGCCTGCCATCCAGCAGCCCGGCGTAGCCGAGGACGAACGCGCCGAGACACAGGCCGACAATCTCCGCGCCGTTATCCCGGGCCCGCACCAGGCTATCAAGCAGCGCCTGCGGCGGACGTCGATCGACCTCGCCCCAGTAAGGCACCACCACGATATCCGCCTGTTCCAGCGCGGCATAATCGCCGGTGGCGTACAGCGCAAAACCATCGCGGGCGCGCAGCAGCCCCGGCCGCTCGGCGCAAATGTGCAGATTAAAGCGTTTGATTTCCGAAACCGAATCGCCAAACAGCATGCAGGGGACGGCGTAGTGAAACGGGCTAAAGCCCTCTACAGCGACAATCGCCACGTCGGTGAGTTTCATCGTCCCTTCCCCTTACGCATGTTAATAAACGACGGTTTCTCCATCCTGCGGGATAGAAACCACATCGGCAATCTGATTATCCAGCGCATACTGGCGCATCTCTTCCCGGCTCACCAGACAGTGGTTGACCGCCTCAAGGTGGATAGCCATGATTTTTGCTTCCGGCAGGGTGAAGTGCACGTTCAGGAGATCTTCCTTGCCCATGATAATCGGGCCAAAGCCGATGACGTGGGCGTAGCCGGCGTTGAGGACCACCACGTCCGGGCGCAGCTTCAGCAGGTCGGCTGCAATGTCATCGCGCCAGATAGTATCCCCCACCAGCCACAGCGTCTTCTCCTGCGGATGGCGAAACACCACGCCGCAGGCCTCGCCCAGGCGTTCAGCCATCGCCGGCACCGCGTAGGTCCGGTCGCTGCCGTGTTGGCCGGAAGTGGTTTTCTGCAGGCGCACGCCGGCAAATTCGCTGTCTGCCGACAGCAGGCGCAGATCCTGAAATCCCTGGCTGCGCAGCAGCGCGGCGTCGGCCTTATGCTGGGCGAACACCGGCAGGGTTTTCGGGATCGCGGCGATCGCTGCCGCGTCCCAGTGATCGTCATGGGTGTGGGTGACGATCACCGCGTCAACGTCGACAATTTTATCGCGGGAAAACGGCAGCTCAACCAGCGGATTGCGCAGTTCGCTGCGCGCGGTGCCCGGAAAACCCGGCCAGGCGCCTTTGTCCGCCAGCATCGGATCGATGAGAAATCTTTTCCCAGCGTAGTGAATAATCTGGGTCGCATTACGGATGTGGGTGATGTTCATGTTGGCGTTCCTCTGGGGTCATCTGACGAACATCGTACTGAGTCCCCGCCTGGCTCAACAGGGGCGTTTGGGCAATGATCGATGAAATCGGGCCAACCTGCGGCGGTTGCCATCCGCCTCCGGCTATGTTGTTCTTAAGGCTCAATTTTTGACAGGAGTGGCAGGATGAAAAAGAAACTGACCGCCGCCGATATGCACGACCCGCAGGTCATCGCCGAGACGCCGTGGTTCAGCATGCGTAAGGTGGGTATTGATGTTGCCCCCGGCGAACGCCGCGACTTTTATTCCATTCATTACCCGCGCCCGGCGGTGGGGATTGTGGCCATCCAGGATGAGAAGGTGCTGCTGATTCGCCACTACCGCTACCTGATCGATAAGGTGGTGTGGGCGATCCCTTCTGGCGGCGTCGATGAAGAGGAAGACCCGGCGGTCGCCGCGCTGCGCGAGCTGCGGGAAGAGACCGGCTGGCAGGCGCAACGCGTTGAGGAGATCATTCGCTTTAACCCCTCCTACGGCAGCAGCGATCAGCTGTTTATCACCTGGCTGGCCACCGGTTTACGCTGGGTGGGAATGGATGCAGATCAGGATGAGGTGATGGAGACCGGCTGGTTTACCTTCGACGAGATAAACCAGCTGATCGCCCGCGGCGAGATGCCGGACGGGCTGTCGCTGGTGCCGCTGCTGCAGCTGATGGCGCAGCGGCGAAGCGGCTCGCTTACGGCTTAAGCATCCGCCAGCGGAACCACAGCTGGGCCACGAGGATCAGCACGCCGCCGATAATCTTCTGCAGCGGCAGCTGTTCGCCGTACCACAGCGCGGCGGCAATGACCGTCAGCAGCGGTTCGAGCACCATAATGATCGCCGCGCTGGCCACCGCCGCGTACTTCTGCCCCTTCATCTGCAGGCCGAAGCGCAGGCTGGTGGCGATGACAATACTGGCCACCAGCCAGCCGAGGGTCGGCAGGGTCATCGGCTGGTCCCAGCGTTCAACGGCAGCGGAGATGGTCAACCCGACGATACCGGTGATCGCCAGCTGCACGGTGGTCAGGGGGATCAGCGGTACTTCACGCGCGCAGCGGCTGGTGTAACAGAACCAGATCGACTGCACCAGCGCCGTCAGCAAAAACCAGCCCTGGCTGGGGTGGAAGGCTATCGGCATATGCAGACTGAGCAGCCCCAGGCCTACCACCGCGATCGGCAGGCACTCCCACCAGGCGCGAGGCGGGCGCACCTTCATCATCACCCATGCGGTCAGCGGGACGAACATCATCGACAGGCTCATGATAAACGCCCCTTCGCCGAGCGACGCCGTCGTGGAGACCGAATAGATCCACAGGCAGAGGTTGAGCGCAAACCAGAGTCCGCTGATGATGAGTTTTGGCCAGTGCTGCTTTTGCGGGCGAAAACCGCGGCAGAACGGCAGCAGAAGCAGCGCGGCGAAGAAAAAACGCAGCCCAAGAAACGCGAACACCGGCATGCCGGCGATCGCCTCGCGGGAAAATATCCAGCCGCAGGCGGCAATCACCGTCGCGGCAATCAGCAGCAGGTCAGCCTGCCGTTGGCGTACCATACGCACCTCTCCCTGTGTGTTGGCTTACCAGCCAGGCACCGCGCCGCCGTTGAAGATAGTCTCTGCCGCCTTCGCCACCTCCGGCGACTGGTACGACTGCATAAACTCCTTCACGTTTTCCGCGTCTTTATTGTCTTCCCGGGTCACGATGATGTTCACGTAGGGCGAGTTTTTATCTTCGATAAAGATGCCGTCACGAACCGGCGACAGCCCGGTTTGCTGCAGGTACGTGGTGCTGATGATAGCCACGTCGACTTTGGGATCGTCGAGTACACGCGGCAGTTGCGCCCCTTCCAGCTCCATGATCTTCAGGTTATGCGGGTTGTCGGTGATATCCACCGCCGTCGGCAGCAGGTCGGTCCCGGCTTTGAGGGTAATCAGCTTCTCTTTTTGCAGCAGCAGTAGCGCCCGCCCGAGGTTGGTCGGATCGTTGGGGATAGCGATCGTCGCGCCGTCTTTCAGTTCGGCGACTGACTTGATCTTGCGCGAATAGCCGGCCATCGGGAAGACGAAGGTATTCCCGACCGCCACCAGATGATAATTATGCGCTTTGTTGTCCTGCTCAAGGAAAGGCCGATGCTGGAAGACGTTGGCGTCCAGATCCCCGGCGTTGGTTGATTCGTTAGGCAGCAGCGAGCCGCTGAACCCCACCAGCTCGACCTCCAGACCGTACTTCTCTTTGGCCACCTTCTTCGCCACTTCCGCCACATCCTGCTCGGCGCCGTTAATCACGCCGACCTTAATGTGCTTTGCGTCATTCCCCTTTTGGTCGCAGCCGACCAGTACCAGACCCGCCAGCATCACTGCGGCGGCGGCCCGTAAACGTAATTTCATCCTCATCACCCCTGTCCGTCCTGACTGTCATTGTTTTTTTCCGTGCAAAACTATAGCGACTTTCGGGTCGGGTAATAAACAGCAAACCACGCAACTGGAAATAAAATCATCTTCGCGGAATGCGACGCGCTAGCCCCGGCGCCACTCGCCCGGCGTCACGCCATAGCGCATTTTGAAGCGCTTCGAGAATGACGCCAGCGACTGAAAGCCGCAGCGTTCGGCAATGACCTCGAGGTTGGTCTGCCGCTCCAGGCGCAGCAGCCGGGCGGCCAGCGCCATTCGCAGCTGCGACAGCCACGCCTGCGGCGTCAGGTGATAGACGCGGGCAAAATGGCGGGCAAAGGTGGCCCGCGACAGAAAGGCACGGGCGGCCATACTCTCCAGCGTCCACGGTTGCTCCGGGGTCGCCATCACCGCCAGCACCGCCGGCATCAGGCGTTCATCGCTCATCAGGCGCAGCAGACCGCCGGGCGGCTGTTGCTCGCCAAGCAGCATGCGCAGCAGGAGCACCAGCAGCGTATCGCCGAGGCTGCGCACGATAGCGCTGCCGCCGGGACGCTGCGCCAGGCTCTCGCGTACCAGTATATTAAGCAGCGCATCCAGCTCCGGACAGTCTTCACGCGTATCGGTATGGAGATGGATCAGCGTCGATTCTTCAGTGAACAGCCAGCTGACGTGCGGGCCAAAATAAAATTCGCCGCACAGCATCTCCAGCGCCCCCTCCGCCGGGCCGGCGCGCATTTCCGTCACCGTACCGTTAAACCGGTGCGCCACCGGCAGCACCTGGCCCCACTCCACCAGGCTCTCCATCAGGTGCGGCGAACCGTGGGGCAGGAGGACGACATCCCCCGCGCGCAGGTGATGGGTCTGGCTGCCGACGTTGAGCCGCCCCTCGCCGCGCAGCACCACGTGCCAGGGCACCACGCCGCTGCGCATTTGCTGGTGCCCGGCCTGCCAGCGACCGCCGAAGCGACAGTGCAGGTTCACTTCGCAGCGCGGCGCCAGCAGCGCCAGCAGATGACTGAGACTGTCCATGCTTCTCCTGAGACGATAAGACAAAAAGGTGAGACGAAGACCGCCAGTCTAGCATGCGGCAAGCGCCTAAGATGACCCCATTGCCAACACACCCTCGATAACAACAGGAGTTAACCATGAGCCGTTTAGCAGATATCCGTGAACAAGACGCCACCGGCAAAGCCGCCGATATTTTCGCCGGGATCAAAAAAGCGATGGGCAAAGTGCCGAACGCCTACCTGACCATCGGCGGCCACTCGCCGGCGGCGCTGCAGCAGGCGCTGGCGCACAATGCGATGCTGCATAAAAGCAGCCTCAGCGCGCAGCAGCTGGAAGCGATTAATTTATCGGTCAGCGAAGCGACCGGCTGTGACTACTGCCTGGCCGCGCATACCCTGATGGCGAAAAAAGCCGGCTTCAGCAGCGAGCAGATCCACGCCCTGCGCCGCGGGGAGTATGCGGAAGAGGCGCAGCTTGATGCGCTGGTGAAATTCGCGCAGACCCTGGTGACCACCACCGGTACGCTGCCGGAAGCCGACGTCGCCGCGCTGCGCAACGCCGGTTTTAGCGACCAGCAGGTGATTGAGATTATCAGCGCCATCAGCGCCATCCTGTTCACCAACATGGTGAACCGGGTTAACGACACGGTAGTCGACTTCCCGAAAGCCGATTAATCCGTCGCGCAGCGCCGGTTTTACAGCCCCAGATCGCTGAGCCCCGGATGATCGTCCGGGCGGCGCCCCTGCGGCCAGTGGAACAGGCGCTCGCTTTCGCTAATTGGCAGATCGTTGATGCAGGCGTAGCGCGTCTGCATCAGTCCATGCTTATCAAACTCCCAGTTCTCATTGCCATACGAGCGAAACCAGTTGCCGCTGTCGTCGCACCACTCATAGGCGAAGCGCACGGCAATGCGATTCTCCTGCCATGCCCACAGCTCCTTAATCAGCCGGTATTGCTGCTCCTTGCGCCATTTTCGCTGCAGGAACTCAACAATTTGCCCCCGACCGTGGACGAATTCGCTGCGGTTGCGCCATTCGCTATCCACGGTGTAGGCCAGGGCGACTTTTTCCGCATCGCGGCTGTTCCAGCCATCTTCCGCGGCGCGGACCTTCTGGATAGCGCTGTCGCGGGTAAACGGCGGTAACGGGGGACGTTGTTCGGTCATGCTTACTCTCCTCTACGGGCTAATTGCTGCTGCAGGCGCTGATTCTCCTGCTCCAGGTCATGAATACGTTGCTGCAGGTTCTGGCTGTACTCCGCCACCTGCTGCGCGCTGTAGCGCGGCGTAATGTGCTGCGGGCAGTTCCAGTCAAACGCCTGCAAATGAAAAAGAAACAGACGTTCAATGCGGGCGCGATAGTTGGCCGGCGCCACCTGCGCCAGCAGCTGCGGGTGGTCCTCTGCCGCCAGGACCTCGACGGTGGCGTAGATTTTCAGCCTGGCACGGCGCGGATAATCCATCAAAAACAGGCAGGCCCGGTCGCTGCCGCGCAGATTGCCGGTAGTGATGTACTGGCGGTTACCGCCGAAATCGGCCATCGCCAGGGTGGTGTCATCCAGCAGATGCAGAAACCCCGGCGGGCCGCCGCGATGCTGCATGTAGGGCCAGCCGCTCTGCGACACCGTCGCCAGATAAAAGCTGTCGCGGGTGGCGATCATCCCCGCTTCGCTGTCGCCGAAGCGGTCGGCCTGGCGGCGACTGTGCGGCGTTTGCCACAGCGAGTCGCTGCCCATTTCATGCTGCACATCCATCACGTCCGGGGTGATGGCGATATCGAGAAAGGTTGCTGCCATAGCGCCTCCTGTTGTCTGGCGCCATCATGGACTGTACTGTGAAGAATGATAATACGGGTAAAGTGGCAATCATCTTTCCGAAAAACGGGAGAATAATGGATCGATTAAGCGCGATGGCGCTGCTGGTGAAAGTGACCGAGCTGGGGAGCATGTCGGCGGCGGCGCGGGCGCTGAATATGCCGTTGACCACCGTCAGCCGCCATATTGGTGAACTGGAGAGCGCGCTGGGCGTGCGCCTGCTGGCGCGAACCACCCGCAAACTGACACTCACCGACGCCGGGGTCGATTATGTCGCTGCCGCCCGGCGGATCCTTGAGGAGGTGGAAAACGCCGAACGCCAGGCGACGGGCGAATATCAGGAACCGAAGGGCGAGCTGGTGATCTCCGCGCCAACGATGTTTGGACGCCAGCACGTTCTTCCGGTAATCAGTGAATTTATCGCCCGCTACCCGCAAATTCGCATCCGTTTGCTGCTCAGCGATCGCAATGCCGACCTGGTGAGCGACCATGTCGATCTGGCGGTGCGGATTGGCGACCTGGCGGACAGCAGCATGGTGGCCACCCGCCTCGGCACCATGCGGATTGTGGCCTGCGCCCATCCGGCGCTGCTGGCGAAATACGGCGAGCCGCAGCGGCCGCGCGATCTGGCGGCGCTGCCGATCATCCGCATTGAATCGCCGATGCCCTATCGCGGCTGGCGCTTTCGCGCCGCTGAGCGCGATGACCAGCTGATTAACCTGCCGCCGGTGCTATCCGTCACCACGCCAGAGAGCGCCGCCGATGCCGCGCGCCTGGGGGTGGGGGTGGCCCGCTTACTGCATTATCAGGCGCTGGATGGCCTGCGCCACGGGGAGCTCCGTCTGCTGCTGGAAAACGTCGAGCCGGATCCGGCGCCGGTCCATTTGCTGTATACCGCTCGGGATCTGGCGCCGCTTAAGCTGCGCAAATTTATCGATTTTGCCGCACCGGCGCTGCGTCAGGCACTGCTGCGCATCGCCGGGGCCGCTTAATGCGTCGCGGTCTTCAGCGGCGCCTCCTTTAACAGCCATGAGAGGACAAACGCCACCGCCATAATGCCGGCCGCCATCAGAAACGCCGCGTGGATCGCCGCGCCGAAGGCGTCGAGGTAGTCGAGGCGGATATCCGCGGGCAGGTGCTGGACCGCCACCGGATTCATTCCCGGCGGCAGCACCGCGCCTTCCGGCAGCAGTTGTTGCAGGTTGCTCTGCAGCACGTGCGTGAACACCGCGCCAAACAGCGCCACGCCGATGGAGCCGCCAATCGAGCGGAACAGGGTCACGCCGGAGGTGGCGACGCCGTACATCTGCGCCGGCATCGCATTCTGCACCGCCAGGACCAGCACCTGCATCACCAGCCCCAGACCCGCTCCCAGCACGCCGGTAAACAGGTACAGCTGCCACAGCGGCGAGTGAATGGTAATGCGGGTCAGCAGTACCATGCCGGTCACGCCGAGCAGGGTGCCGAGGATCGGAAACAGGCGATATTTACCGGTACGGCTGATAATCCGCCCGCTGATAATCGAGGTCAGCAGCAGGCCGCCCATCAGCGGGATTAACTGTAACCCGGCCTCGGTGGGCGTCGCCTCCTTCACCACCTGCAGATAGAGCGGCAGGAAGGTGACTGACCCGAACAGCGACATGCCGATGACGAAGCCGATCAGGCTGCACAGCAGGAAGCTGCGGTTGCGGAACAGCGCCAGCGGAATAATCGGCTCGGCGGCCATCCGTTCTTCGTAAATAAAGCCGATGATTCCCACGATGCCGAAGGCCAGAATGCACCACAGCTGCGGGTCATTCCACGCATGGACGCTGCCCCCTTCCGAGGTAAACAGGATGATGCACAGCAGCGCCATGCTGAGATAAATCGCCCCCAGCCAGTCAATCTGATGCTGGCTGCGTTTATTGCTGCTGCGGAATACCGCGCCGATCACCAGCAGCGCGAACAGGCCGAGCGGCAGGTTGATATAGAAGATCCAGCGCCAGGAGGCGTGCTGCACCAGAAAACCGCCGATCAGCGGGCCGATCACCGTCGCCAGGCCGAAAACGCCGCCGAACAGCCCCTGATAGCGGCCGCGGTTGGCGGGCGGGATGACGTCGGCGACCGCCGCCATGCTGATCACCATCAGGCCGCCGCCGCCGAGCCCCTGCAGGCCGCGCATCAGCACCAGTTGGGTCATATTCTGCGCCAGCCCGCAGAGCGCGGAGCCGACGAGAAACAGCCCAATCGCCACCTGCAGCACGATTTTGCGGCCGAACAGATCGCCAAATTTACCGTACAGCGGCACCGCGATGGTGGAGCTGAGGATATAGGCCGTGACCACCCAGGAAAGCTTGTCCAGCCCGCCCAGTTCGCCGACAATCGTCGGCAGCGCGGTGGAGACAATGGTCTGATCCAGCGCTGAAAGCAGCATCACCAGCAGCAATGCGCTGAACAGCAGGCGTATCGACTGCACCGGTGGGTTAGCGACTTGAGAAGTCATTACAACGCTCGCTTGAAATTAATTAAATGCATAATTAATATTTAGTGAAAGAATGAGTCGGGTCAAGAGATCGCCATATCATGACAGCACAAAAGGATCAGGATGCTCCCCGCCGCCCGGGTCGGCCGCGCGGTAAAAAACCGGGTACCGCCAACCGCGAACAGTTGATGGACATCGCCCTGACGCTGTTTGCCCGCGACGGGGCGGGCCGCGTATCGTTGAACGCCATCGCCAAAGAGGCCGGGGTGACGCCGGCGATGCTGCATTACTACTTCAGCTCGCGGGATGCGCTGGTGACTCAGCTGATTGAGGAGCGCTTTATGCCGCTGCGCAATCACATCAGCCGCATCTTTGTCGATCATCCACAGGACCCGGTGCTGGCGCTGACGATGATGGTCGAAACGCTGGGGCATATGGCGGAGAAAAACGCCTGGTTCGCGCCGCTGTGGATGCAGGAGATCATCGGCGAGATGCCGATTCTGCGCCAGCATATGGATGCCCGCTTCGGCGAGGAGCGTTTTCAGGTGATGCTGGGGACGGTGCGTCGCTGGCAGCAGGAAGGCAAGATCAATCCGGCGCTGGCGCCGGAGCTGCTGTTTACCACGGTGATTAGCCTGGTGCTGGTGCCGTTTTCGCGCATCCACAGCGATCCGCGTTTACAGGCGGTCAACCGCCAGACCATCGTCAGCCACGCGCTGGCGTTAATGGGCCACGGCGTCGGGGGTTAAGCGCAGCCGCCGCCCGGCAAATGCTTTTGTAGCCCGGATAAGGCGCCACGCGCCGCCATCCGGGATTTTCCCTGCTCGCGCTACGCTTAGCAGGGCTACCACTCCCGTGTTATATCCGGGCAGATTGCGCTCCCGGTTGATCTTCTG
>OMDN01000256.1_pt1 | contig 12446 bp, 10 predicted proteins | sample 1645191 | NCBI WGS metagenome assembly OMDN01 (sample SAMEA103958154, study PRJEB25191) | human gut metagenome | reverse complement strand
AAAGTACCGAAAACAAAAAGTGTTTGGAGTGTGTATGAATACCTTAAAGTATCTCCTGTTACCAGTATTCCTATTACAGCAGAGCATTTAAACTTATCATATAATTCAGTTTCTAAGGCATTTGCTACATTGAAAAAATATAATATAATTATGCAAAGAAACAATAGCACGAGAAATCGAATATGGGAATATACTTGTCTTGATTTTATATTTACTTTACCAAGTATCAATCAAGTAACATGTAACTAGTTGGAAAAATAATGTGGAGGCAGAAATATGAGTGAATTACTAAATGGCATATTCGAATGCCTTGATATAAATAGCGGTACTGGTTTGGCTACAGAAGACAATTTGCAGAGCATGACTTCCTTTCAAAGACTATTTTATACACAAGTTCATGAAAAGATAGGAATTGACGCTGTATATTTTCTTCGCGATGTAAACGGAATTGCTAAAGTTCCGCTTATCTATTTTTCTGTTATTCAAAAATATGATGCGAAACAAGTCGCAGAGTTACATCGTCTTTCTTGGAATCTCGGAGAGGCTCCGTTGTTATTCGTGGTGACTCCAGATGAAATTTTGATTTATAACAACTATGAAACACCGCAAGTCATTGAGAATGGAAATCTTGATCCTACTGCAGGGATAATTGAAACGTTAAGTTTAACAGATGGATTGGTTTCACAGCAACTTGCCTTAAAGAAGTATCATCGTTCCTTGCTTGAAAGTGGCGAATACTGGCGTCAAAGCATGACGAGGTTTAATGCTCAAAATCGAGTTGATGCCACACTAATATCAAATTTGAGAATAATGCGCAGAACATTGATCAATCAAATCAGTAAAAGATGCGATAAGAGCAAAGAAATAATTACGGGTGTAGTTCACGCTTTGCTCAGCCGGTCGATTTTTATTAAATATCTGGAAGAACGAAAAGATTCAAACGGAGAAACCGTATTTCCACAAGATTTTTATTGCAATTTTATGGAGTCAGCGAAATGGTATACTGATGTGCTGAACAGTAAAGAAGCAACTTATAACTTATTTTTAACACTTAAAGACAAATTTAATGGTGATACGCTGCAAGTCTCAGAAATTGAAACAGAGATCATTACTCAAGATGATTTGGATGAGCTTCGCACATTTATTTTAGGTAACAGCGAATTGGAGAGCAGACAACTTACCTTATGGCCGCTTTATAGTTTTGACATTATCCCCATTCAGTTAATCAGTAGTATCTACGAGTTATTTTTTCATTTGTCAGACGAAGAGGATGAGAAAGGAACATATTATACACCTCTCCATCTTGTCAACTTGGTCATGGATGAAGTGTATCCTTGGGAAGGCGAATATAAAGATATATCATTTTTTGATCCATCATGCGGTTCGGGCATTTTTTTAGTTGAAGCATATAGAAGACTGGTTTGTAGATGGATGTCACAAAACGCTGTTCAAGCAATCACCTGTGATCGACTAAATCTTCTCTTGAAAAATAGTATTTTTGGTGTAGATATTAATGAAGAGGCAATTCGAGTCGCCTCGTTTAGCCTTAGTTTAGCAATGTGTGACTTCCTAGACCCACGAAGCATCTGGGATAAGCTTTCATTTCCGTCTCTATTAGGTAAGAACTTGATTTCAAGTGATTTTTTCGATGAGGATAAGTCTTTTAATAAAGAAAGATATGATGTCATTGTTGGTAATCCACCTTGGCAGAGTAACATTACCGAAAAAACGAAAGAGTACTTGAAGAAAGTAAATCGTGTTATAGGTGATAAGCAAATTGCACAGGCATTTTCTATCAAGTGTTCAGAGTTGTGCAAACAAAACGGAATTATCTGTCTCCTTATGCCTAGTAAGGGATTGCTTTTTAATAGGTCTGATAAAAGTAGGATGTATAGAGCAAATCTTTTTTCGGATAACAATGTTCTAGCGATTATAAATTTATCAGTATATAGAAAATTTTTATTTGATCACGCTAGTGGACCCGCTGCTGCCATTATCTATACTCCCAAAAGGGAAGAGCTCAAGCAACCAATAATTTATTGTACACCAAAGCCAATTTATACAATTGAAGATACCAGGAAGTTTTCTATTGATCCTACCGATATATGTAGAATTCCGCATGACATTATTGATGACGATAGAATCTGGAAAATTGCAATGTGGGGAGCACCTAGAGATCTTGAATTAATAGGAAAAATGCAAAGTACTTTTGCACCTATGGCATCATTTATTGAAGAAAATCACATGACAACTGCTGAAGGGTTCAAAAGAGGAAATCGGAAACATCAATGTTATGACTTCACAGGTCTTCCATTGATAGAAGCAAAATCCTTTAAACCATATTATGTTTCATCCGACGAACTTCCGATAGTTGATTTCCATGACTTTGAGTGCGTTGTCAAAAATGCTAGAGAGATTTTTGCTGCTCCACATTTGATAATTAAACAGAGCCATAAAAATGGAACATTTCTTTCAGAAGTGTTGGATTATGATGCTGTGTTTAACCATAGCCTTTTGGGAATTCACGGTGAAATTGAACAGCTTAAGTATTTGAGCGTGATAATAGGTTCAAGAGTATTTTCGTATTATCATATACTTACAAATAGAAAGTGGCTAGTAGAACGGGACGAGTTAGAGGCCGGGGACATTTGGCAGACGCCAATCCCCAAACCCAACAATGCTGAACTCACAGAAGCTTGTAACATCTTTGATAAATTAGTAAACTCACCAAAAGAGAATTACCTGTTGGAACAGTTTGCACGAAATATGTATCGTTTAAAGGAATATGAGTGCCACCAAATAGATGATGTTATTGACTATGTTTACGACTATTTTAAAAATAAAAATCGTTCAGTATCTTTTTTCAGACCGAGCATTGATAACTACAAACTATATTACGCTTCTCTAAAAGGGATACTGACTAGGACATTTGGAACTGGCATGGGCTTTTCTGGCGACCTATATTTTGGCAATGCTCCACTATCTGTTCTTGTGTTAAATGTTGAGCATTCCACCACAAAGGATCTAAATGTTATAACCAACAATGATCAGCTTAATGAAATACTCCTAAACTTGGACCGTTCATTGGTCGATAATCAACAAATGGTTTTCGTGAGAAGAAACCTCCGTATTTATCAGAGAGAAAAGATTTTCATTGTTAAACCAGCGCAACGCAAATATTGGACATATTCTGCTGCCTGCAGAGATGCAGATGAAATATTCGAAGATATTTCCAAAGCATGGAGGTGATTTTATGAGCAGTATAAGAAATATAACAGCATCTTCAGCTGTGCCGGACGATTTGGCAAAGCGACTTGGTCCTGCTGGTATCAACGAAATATTATTGACTCTATGGCAGGGGTATCATGACATGATTGCCGATACAAGCATTACCATCACTGAAAACACTGAAGAAGATGATATTACACAGGAATGGTATGGGAAAATATCGCTACGATGGACCAGTGAAAATAGAGCTACTATTCTACGAATAAACAGCATTGGCCCAGTACATCAATATCAAGATCCTACATTAAAGAAGAAGCGTGGATATAAGCCCACCATTGATTTTTGTTTTCGTGATTGGGATACTTCAAACAGTTATTTTGGCGCAGAATGCAAGAATCTATATAATCATAAGAAAGATAAAATCAAAAGATATGTTGAGACAGGAGTTAAAAATTATATCTCAGGACGGTATGGTTCACAGTCATCAGAATCTTCAATCATTGGGTATGTGTTAAGTGGCAAGATTCCAGAAATTGTAAACGAACTTGTTTCTGAAATTGCAAAAGTTACGCCAGTAAGCAATTTGTCCCGCGAGTTACGCTATATGGAACCGCAGTACTCTTCACAGCATATGCGGAATCTTGATAATCAGGAAATAACCATACATCATTTGTTTTTTGATTTTTCTCATTAAAATATATGTGTTTTGTTTGAAGAATAATGTTTCTGCCTATTATGTTCTACTTGTATAGATAGTGAGTAAAAAGTAGCGATTTCAAGCTATCAAATCTATGTTGGTAGCTTGGATTTCTGCTTTTCAGAATTATATTTTTTGTCTTGGGCTTGACATACGGGTGCCTGATATCGTGGATTCGTATCTTCTTTATACCTGTGTTTTTGAAACCTCTTATCATCTCGTGTGAGAGATATGATTTTGTTACCGGGAACAGCCTTTCATCTGCGTCAAGCATATACCTTGACTGGATATAGTCTGATAGCTCCTGGCATAGAAAATCCGGAATCGGAATCTTTCGCTTACTTTTTCTTGTCTTAGGTGATGTAAATACATCTTTTCCTTCTATCCGCTGATATGTTCTGTTGATGGATATTGTCTTGTTATCAAGGTCAATATCAGCAGGTTATAGAGCAAGCAGTTCACCTTCTCGCATACCAGTCCAGTACAGGACTTCAAAGCATATATACGATAGCGACTTGTCTTTTACACCCTCACGGAAAGCAATATATTCATCGTAAGTCCAGTAATCCATTTCCTCAGCCTTTGCTTTTCCAATGGTGCCTACCTTGCCGCAGGGATTGGTGTTAAGGTCATAGAAACGCTTGGCGTAATTGATGATGCTGTTAAGCTCCATGTTAATCTTTTTCAGATAGGTCTGGGAGTAATTATTAGGCGAACTCATAAGCTTCGCCTGCCATCTTCGTACATCAGAGGCTTTGATTTCATTTATCGGCTTGCTACCGAAGGATGGAAGAATATGCGTCTGTAGTACCGCCTTTTTTGTCAGAAGAGTTGACTGCTTAAGTCTTGCAGCCATATCCTCCATATAAATTTCATAAAGGTTTTGAAATGTCATGTCAGGATTGGCAGACTGCTTTTCCAGAAAATCCCTTTCAAATCCTAAGGCTTCCTTTTTGGTGGCAAAGCCTCTTTTCCACTTCTGTTTTTTGATTCCCTGCCAGTTCGTATAATAGAACTTGGCGAACCATTTACCAGTTTTTTCATCTTTGTAAGCTGGCATGAATATCATCTCCTTTTTGTAAAATTGTTGTGCAATCATCAAAAGGCTATATGGTTTCTTTCTTGCCGACAACGCAGATGCGGTTATAGATGCAGGAACGGACAAAATAATCTTTCTTCATCATGCCGCTGGCAAGGATGCGGGCTTCGATTTGCTTGCGTTCAGCTTCGCTGATTCTAAAACTTATAGTTGGATGTTTATGTTGATTGCTCATGGAAAAGCTCCTTTTATAGTGGGTGGGGCAGCAGGCACGATTAAGCACCCGCAAACCACATTTGATTATTCGTTTTTAGTAGTAAAAGTAGATTATATCTGCCATGAATTTCGTAGATGCATGATTGAATAATTGCAACTAATTTGCTACTAAAGTTTTTGAAAACGATATGAAAAGAGTAACATTAGATGAAACAGATGCGGTGGAATGCCGCATAAAATCAGCATTTTTGATTTGATGATACTTCCTTTGGGAAGAGTTTGAATAACTGACTAAAATGCCGAAAGCCTGTATTTATGCTGGTTTCCGGCATTTATTTTATCAAATGGCTCTAGTTTGGCTCTATTTGTGAGAGCAATAATGGCAAGAAAATAGATGAAATCTAATAAGGAGCATTATATGACGAAAGTGAATTTTTATGATAGTATTAATGATTCAATGCTGAAGTTTGCAGTTATTATTGCCAGACATAATGGTAAATGGGTATTTTGCAAGCACAAGGAAAGAAATACATGGGAGGCACCGGGGGGACATAGAGAAGATGGTGAGGATATTCTTGAAACAGCCAAACGAGAACTATATGAAGAAACAGGAGCAATAACTTTTGATATTACTCCAATTTGTATATATTCTGTGACTGCACCAGATAATTTCGATGGAATGGAGACTTTTGGAAAATTATTCTTCTCAGATATACATACATTTGAAAAAGAGCTTCACAGTGAAATTGAAAAAATAGCAATTATGGATGAACTACCGATTAGATAGTGGCTGTATAATGGTGTAAATTCAATAAAATAAAAATGAGCACATAGCTCTACTTTCAGTTAAAATGTAATTACCACAAAACATACAACGAAAGGATAAAGCTATGGCTCAATTACATTTTACACTAGATTATGATTTTTTTGTAGGACTTTTTTCAGAAACTAAAGACGCCAAAAATGAAATTTTAAATTCCACCACCACATTTGGTGGTGGAATTTACTCCCGCACAGTAAAGGTTTACTCTTTCATATAAAAATGGTAAGGTTATCTTTCTTTCTGACAGCAGTAGAAAGAAGGATATCCATGAGTAAATATATTCCAGGAAACCAGAAGCACCTTTCCCTTGAAGACCGTATCTATATCGAAAACGAACTGAACAAGGGAGAAACCTTTAAGAACATTGCCCGCTTTCTTTGCAAGGATCCAACAACCATCTCCAAAGAAGTAAGGGCTCACCGTCTATCCGACTGGTATCACAAAGGTACTTTCTATAATGCCCATAACTTTTGTATTCATCGCTTCCATTGCCGGAAAACCAATGTCTGCGGAAAAATCATTCTCTGCGATGTAAAATGCACTTCCTGCCCCACCTGTAATCAAACTTGCAAGGATTTTGTGAAGGAACAGTGCAAAAGACTGGATAAGGCGCCCTATGTCTGTAATGGCTGCACAAAAAAGATAAATCATTGCACCATCGCCCAGAAATACAGATACGATGCACGTTTTGCTGATAGAAAATACCGTGAAAAGCTTTCCGGTTCCAGAGCCGGTATAAACATGACAAAACATGAATTACGCAAAAAGGATGGCATTGTTTCTCCTTTAATCGAGCAGGGACAATCTCCATATCAAATCATTACCAATCATCCAGAACTGGATATGTCAGTCCGTTCCTTGTACACCTATCTGGATCAAGGTCTGTTTACAGCCAGAAACATTGATTTAAAACGTAAGCCCGGCTTCAAGCCACGAAAGTGCCATAAAACACAGATTACAAACAGAACCGTCTTCGAGAAAAGGTTATTCAGTGATTTTAGTGAGCTGCAGTTATCCTCTTTTGTAGAAATGGATACGGTACACTCATCCAGAGAATCCAACAAGACGTTACTGACCTTTTTCTTCACTAAGGAAAAGCTGTTCCTTGCCTTTCTCCTGAATCGTTGTACTAAAGGCGCTGTCCGGCTTATTTTTGACCGTTTAGAAAAACGTATGGGCACCTATGAGTTCTTATCTGTCTTTGAATATATCTTGACAGACAGAGGTTCAGAATTCGGAGATCCTGTCGCTCTTGAAACAGGACTGGATGAAATTCAGCGTACCAGCATCTACTATTGTGATCCCATGCGTAGCGGACAAAAAGGAGGTCTTGAGCAGGCTCACACCATGCTTCGCATGGTGCTTCCCAAAGGAACTAGTTTTGAATTTTTGACACAATGGGATGTGAATCTAATCGTGAATCACATCAACTCCACTCCAAGGGAAAGTCTTAATGGAAGCACGCCTTATGACGCCGCATTAGAGACACTCGGAAAAGAAACCCTAAACGCATTTCAGCTTAAGCGCATTGACCCTGATTTGGTCAATCTAACGCCTAAGCTGATTCGCTTCAACCATTAACAACCACTTAGAAATCTGCTGTCGGACTGGAAATTAAACTTTCACATTTTCCTCACATGACCGGTGGAATTTAGTCTCGCACACTACCTTCCAGTGGTCCGTTTGTCATACCATCAAATCAGTTTTTTCCAAGAAGTTACTCCTATTATAACAGAAATAAGCGTTTTGAGCTTATAAAACTCTTAGAAAATCAAGAACTTTTAAATGAGTGTGGAATTTACTTCTGCACTGGAATTTACTTTTTCAAGTTAGCATTATGATTGCGGCCACGCAGCTATGAAGGCACTGAACAATTACGAAATTTATTTGCAAATTCGTACGCTTCATTATACTATATACTCATAGTATCAGAAAATAAGTACAATCTACAGGAGGATTATCATGATAATAAAAAACGGCATTGTAGCAGACCCTGCATCAGGTCTCTACGAACAGATGGATATACTTGTAAAAGATGGGAACATAGTAAAAATAGCACCTGACATCTCATGTGCGTCAGATGCTGCTGCAACTGAAAAAGAAGAAATAATAGATGCATCCGGAATGATTGTCGGACCGGGACTTATCGACACACATGTGCATTTCCGTGATCCGGGCTTCACATACAAGGAGGATATCCACACCGGTTCCCTGGCTGCCGCAAAGGGTGGCTTCACAACTGTCGTGTGCATGGCAAACACAAAGCCTACAGTGGACAATGTGGATACTCTAAAGGACAACCTCTCACGTGGAAAGCAGGAAAAAATCCGTATGTATCAGGCCGCTGCAATATCGCACTCCCTCAAAGGACAGGATGAGGTTGACATGGCAGCTTTAAAGGAAGCCGGAGCATGTGGCTTTACCGATGACGGCATTCCGCTTACAAATGCTGCTTTCTGCTACAGAGCCATGCAAAATGCTGCAAAGCTGGATATGCCGATAAGTCTCCATGAGGAGGACCCTGCATTTATCAAAAACAACGGCATCAACCATGGAAAAGTATCTGACGCTCTCGGTATCTACGGCTCACCATCCATCGCTGAGGAAGCCCTTGTCGCAAGAGACTGTCTGCTTGCGCTGCGCAGTGGCGCCGACGTTGTGATACAGCACATCAGCTCCGGTGTATCTGTTGATATAGTCCGCACCTACAAAAAGCTTGGTGCAAGGCTCCATGCCGAGGCCACTCCTCATCACTTCACGCTGACTGAGGATGCTGTCTTAGAGCACGGCACCCTTGCCAAGATGAATCCGCCTCTGCGCACTGAAGCAGACCGTCAAAAGATTATAGAGGGACTTATCGATGGCACAATAGACCTTATCGCAACAGATCATGCGCCTCACAGCACTGAGGAAAAATCAAAGCCTGTAACCGAAGCTCCAAGCGGTATCATCGGTCTTGAGACATCTCTTGCTCTTGGTATCACAAGCCTTGTCAAACCGGGCCATCTGAGCATGCTTGAGCTTTTGGAAAAGATGACTATCAATCCTGCCAGGCTGTACCACATGCCTTACGGTACTATCTCAGAGGGTGCTGCTGCAGATTTTGTCATCTTTGATCCTGACGAAAAATGGGTACCATGCGAATATGCATCAAAATCATCAAACACACCTTTCACCGGCATGGAACTGACCGGTAAGGTTAAGTACACCGTATGCGGTGGAAATGTGATTTATTCGGATAAATAAATTGTGTATGCACTATTAAAAAAGCAGATTGTGAACTCATATGTCCACAATCTGCTTTTTTCTACTTTTCCACCAGCTCCAGGCAGTCTCCATAGTGCCTCTGCAGTGACTTTAAGTCCATAATCATCACATAAAATACTCTGCCATTGTGCACTGAATCCACTATCCTGCCATGGTCGAGCACTGAAATATATGTGCCGTCTGCTTTTTGCATATGAAAGAAAATATAATCATTTGAGTGTCCTCCGTTAATCTGCGACCATATGCTTTTTTGACAGTTTTCCTGTTCATCCGGACGTATCAGATTACAGAAGCTCTTACCTGTATATGCAAGCAGCTCGTCCATATTTTTACAGCCTGTAAGCCGAAGCAGCTCACTGTTTGCAAGCAGAATCTCATCATTTTCTTTATCTGCTCTATAAACAATGAAAGCTCCAGGCAAATTATCAATAATATCCTTAACGGCAAATCCAAGCTTTGCGCGGCTCTTTACCTGCTCACCCTTACGGTATGCCATGCAGCCGTTCTTTCCATGCATTTTCACCCCATAAAGTGCCATATCCGCACACCGCATGAGCTGTGAACGGTCATCAGCCAAAACAGGATACTCCGCAAAGCCCAGTGAAATGGTAAATGTATGTTCTTCACCTTTACAATAAAATTTCTTGGTTTCTCCTGTAAACTTCTTAAGAAAAGGCTTAACCTCCTCTACCGTGCAATCCGGCATAAAAATGCTAAACTCATCGCCTCCGTTTCTGCCTAGTATAACATCCTTTGAAAAATATTGCTTCATGCTCTCTGCAAGCTTCTGCAGTGCACCATCACCTGCCGCATGTCCATACACATCGTTGACCAGCTTGAAATCGTCAATATCAAGCATTGCCACAACACAATGCTTTTGCGGATTCTGTCTCATATATTGCTCAACCTGCTCATCAAAGCCGTGCCTGTTGTAGATACCGGTCAGTGCATCAGTCACAGCAAGTCTCTTGAAATTCTTCCTGTTCTCATTGATTGAAATCAACGCTGCTGTAAGCCCTGTCAAAAGCAGGACTATAATTACACCTCCAATAAACATGTATATCAGGTAGTTATTATTGTGAAACCCACTCTTGGGTAAAATCTCAAGCCTCCACTTGTCTCCATACACGTCGAAGTCATATATCACCGAATCGTTCAACTCTTCCTTTGAACCGTAAACCCACTCATACGTATCATCCCACGGCGAAGCACACTTCTGCAGACTGTACTTATATCCAAAATCGGAAAGAGCCTCCACAGAATCAGAAAAAATTTCCGGAACCTTCAGTATAACAATTGTGAAGCCCCAAAAGCTCTTCTGACCATTTTCATTCTCCAAATAAACCGGATTGCGCACTGCTATACCATATCCGCCCTGCTTCAGCTCAAACGTTCCCTGCATAATTACAGTGTCATTATCCCTCGCATAGCGCGAAATCTCTCCCCTGTCACTATCATTTATCAGATCTATCTTGCCGGATACATTCCCCTCCTCCGGATATATTTCAGTCACAACTCCATTCGGTGCTATCTGTATACTCTGAATCGAATCGTCCATCATATTTGCTGCAATATCATAAAACCTATTTATATTTCCATCACCACTTATGACAACCTGCTTTAAGGTATCGGTAACTCCTATTCCCTCCATAAGCTCGCCATATATACGCTCCGTATATGTCATCGCATTGAGCTTTGCATTTGTCCTGTTCTGCTGTTCCTGACTCTCGCCGACTACATATATAGCGCCGATTAACGCACACATACCCAATATAAATACCACTGCCGGAACAATGAATCTCTTTTTTAGCTTTTTCATTTGTATCACATCCTAAAATCAATGTCTATCTGTTCTATATGATTTTAATATTATAGCTCTACGATAAGAAAATGTCTATAAATTTCCAACACTTCAAACCCATAAGCAAAACTATAAGAAGCCTCGCTCTGAGGTCACCCTAACGGCTTCTTAACTTATTATTTTATAAATTTCTCTTAATCCTCAATCTGTGGAATATTAACCAGTTGTTGCAATTTCTTTTCAAGAACTGCCTTATCTGGTAACTGTAGCTGATACTGTGATACCAACATCGGTGACATAGTTCTGCTCATAGCATACTCTACCACCTCATCATTCTTAGCTGCACACAGAAACAACCCTATCTATGTAATTGTACCCCTTTTTGTTATAGAAATTATCCTCATCATAATGCTGATCATACGGAGTTTCCGACTCATTTACCACATTAACGCCTCATTTTATTGCAAAAAAGCTTCTTTATTTGGCAAAATTCCATCCCTCTGATATGCTTCAAAAACCTTTATAAGAAGCACATATGCCAAATAGCAATCAACTTCACTAGTTGCCATTCTTTTAAATTCATTTTTACACTTTTTCTCTATTACAATAGCTCTTTCCAGAATATGATTTCCAATCGACGGAGTATGAACTATTCGTTTCTCAATTATGTTTCTTTTTCCTGACGGCATTTTCCTATTCTTAATGTGTATCTCTGGTTCTTCTAAACACTTCTTCGAAATACAAATAATTCCGTCAAGCAAATCAATATCTCCAGACTGAGACATTTCATCATTCCAGTTTTCTCCGGAATATGCATATCGAGCAAAATCATCATTCTGTTCTATTAATTCGCATTTACCACAGTATCCTAAACTCAATTTCTGCACATCCTTTCGCTCAACGATCCTAGTCCTCAATTCCAAACATAAGATACGCATAAATGTTTCCTCTATACTCGCTTGGAATTTCAAGTTGTTTATCAATTATATCTTCAACTGTCTTGAATCCATTTTGACAGAGATATTCCAATGTCGTTTTACGCACTTTTAATGTCTCTATGCTTTGTTTTCTTACCTCCGAAGGAACCTTGTATACTATACGTTTTTCTAACATGACTTACTCCTCGTATATTGCTGCATTTACGATTGCCTGCACATCTGTTACTTTTGTTATGTCACCTTTTATCGTCTTAATCAAATACATTGTTTAATATTCCTTCTCTATCTCTCCATCTATTCCGTACATTTTCTTGAATGCGTCAAGGTCTGCCTGATTCTTAATCAGCATAACATCTTCTATCTTTCCTGTATGAATGTCCTTAAATCCGGCCACCTGCTCGCCATTACATATGCTTGCTTTGATTACCGGTTTCTTA
>OMDN01000254.1_pt1 | contig 12456 bp, 9 predicted proteins | sample 1645191 | NCBI WGS metagenome assembly OMDN01 (sample SAMEA103958154, study PRJEB25191) | human gut metagenome | reverse complement strand
TAGACCGAAAAGATTCCTTAAGATGATGCAGGTTATTTTTTGAAGGTTACTTAGTGGCGTGAAATGTGCAGTTGCACGCCGGAGATTTTGAAAATAATAAAAACGTACGTGATAATTATGTTGTTCCAAGTTTTGCAGGCCGTGGGCCTGGATTCTGCGGCGGCTGAGATGGCCGAGGACATGGCACAGGCTGCCGCACCTGTGGCGAATCTCGCTCCACAACAGGTAGAGCAGTCGTTCTCTCTCATCGAGATGGCGACCAAGGGTGGCTGGCTGATGATCGTGCTGGCGATACTGTCAGTGATCGCCATCTACATATTCGGAAAGAAATGGTGGATGATCCACAAGGCGGGACAGGTTGACAAGAATTTCATGAGGGACATCCGCGACTATATTCATGAAGGGAAGGTGAAGTCGGCTGTCTCGCTCTGCCAGAAATATGACTCTCCGGTGGCGCGTCTCGTGGAGAAGGGAATCGAGCGCATCGGAAGACCTCTCGCTGACATTCAGACATCTGTCGAGAACATGGGCAACGTCGAGATCGCGAGGCTTGAGAAGGGGCTCCCTATGCTCGCCACCATCGCAGGTGGAGCGCCGATGATCGGATTCCTCGGAACCGTGCTCGGTATGGTGCAGGCCTTCTTCAACATGGCCAACGCCGGCAACAACATCGACATCACGCTGCTGTCAAGCGGCATCTACACGGCGATGATCACAACCGTGGGCGGTCTTATCGTCGGCATCCTCGCCTACTTCGGCTACAACTATCTGGTCGCGCAGATCTCCAACCTTATGTTCATGATGGAGAACGCCACAATCGACTTTATGGATCTTCTGCACGAACCTGCGGACAACGGAGAGGAGAAATAATCCATGGCATTCAAGAGAACCACAAAGGTCTTGTCGGACACAGCGATGTCTTCGATGACTGACTTGGTGTTCCTGCTGCTGATCTTCTTTCTGATCACCTCGACACTGGTCAATCCGAACGCGCTGAAGCTCCTGCTCCCTAAGAGCACGGGGCAGGTCTCAGCCAAGCCTACCGTCACCGTCTCGATCAAGGATTGGGGCGACGACACCTACACCTACCATCTGAACGGCAACGAGACTCCGGTGCAGTACTCCGAACTGGAGGACGACCTTGTCGATCTGCTTCAGACAGAGGAGGATCCGACATTCTCGATCTACTCAGACGAGAGTGTGCCTGTCAAGGAGGTCGTGTCGCTGATGAACATAGCGAAACGCAATCATTACAAAGTAATCTTAGCGACACAGCCTGAATGATGAAACCATACCTTCGTGACAGACAGAAGGAGGCCAAGATCTCCACGGTGACCGGGATCGTTCTCACGGTCGCGGTCCACGTGCTTGCCTGCCTGCTCTGCGTGTTCACGGGGATGAAGTACATCTACCCGCCGCCTCAGGAACAGACGTTCCTCGTGGATTTCAGTGAGGAAGAGCCGCAGCCGATCAAACGGCAGAACAGAGGCCGTCAGCCTCAGGCCGAGGAGATCGACAGGACGAAGCCGGTGGAACTGATCCAGAGGAGCGAGTCGCCTCACCGGTCCGAGAAGGCGAACAAGACCGCCGAGGCTAAGCCGGACGATTTCGGTGATGTCGAGACTCCTGTGCAGAAGGAGGAAATCAACAAAAACGCCCTGTTCCCGGGAATGAGCAAGAAGGACTCCTCGAACGCACCTCACAGCGCCACCGAACCCAAGAACGAGTTCAAGGCCGGACATCCTAAGGGAAACACTTCCAGCGGGAAGGCCGAAGGCACACCTAACGCCCGGCTGAAAGGCAGAAACACCTTGGGGGCGATTCCAAGGCCGGCATATTCAGAGCAGGACTACGGCACCGTCGTGGTGGACATCTGGGTTGACAACTACGGCAATGTGACAAAGGCCGTCCCTGGAGGACAGGGAACGACAGTGAACAACTCCAAACTCTGGGCGGCGGCAAGGGCCGCGGCCTTGCAGACACACTTCAACCAGAGCGCTGACGCACCGGCGCTCCAGCAAGGAACGATAACATACGTTTTCAAATTACAATAGAAAAACATTTTACTTATTTATTTTTAATTAATGGCGTGAGCCACAAACATTATGGAAGAAAATTTGAATGGTGGTCAAGAGAACCACGAGGAGCGTAGGGATTACGCTGCAGAAGGACCAAAAACAGGTTATTCATCTGAGGGCAGGAAACTCAGGCCAAGAAAGAAGGTAGTGCCTGCCGCTTCATCCTCCGCTGACGGAGAGTACAAGTCTTACGACAATCACAGGAACTACTCCAGCGACAATCGTGGTGGCTACGGTCAGCGCGGTGGTTACCAGAGCCGTGGAGGCAACAGCAGAGGAGGATATTCATCAGACCTCAGAAGCGGCTATGGAGACCGCAGCGGTGGCTATGGCCAGCGCAGAAGCTACGGTGACAACGCCGAAGGCGGAGAGAGAAGATCTTCATCTTACGGACAGAGCCGTCCTTCTTACGGGGACAGGCCGTCTTACGGACAGAGAAGAAGCTATGGCAGCAACAACTACGATGGAGGCGAGAGGAGATCATCCTACGGTCGCCCTTCATTCGGCGAGGGTCGTCCTTCCTACGGGGACAGGCCGTCTTACGGACAGAGAAGAAGCTATGGCAACAACTCCGAGGGAGAGGAGAGAAGATCGTCATACGGACAGAGCCGTCCTTCATTCGGCGAGGGCCGTCCATCCTATGGACAGAGAAGAAGTTACGGCAGCAGCCAGGAAGGCGGCGAGAGAAGGCCGTCATATTCAAGAAAACCGGCCGGCGGCCACGGATTCGGCCCTAAGCAGGGAGGTTTCTCAGCCGGCAGAGGCGCCGGACATCAGGGATCTAAGAAGTTCGGCCGCAAGGACGAGCCGCATTTCACCGAGGCTGACGAAGCCGGAATCAACCAGATGCTTTCAAGGAAGCCACAGATTGACGCGGCGTTTTCCGACAACGACAACGTTCCTACACCTATCAAGGAAGAGATACGTCTGAACAAGTACATCGCCAATTCCGGAGTGTGCTCACGCCGCGAGGCTGACAACTTCATTCAGGCCGGTGTCGTGACCGTAAACGGCGAGGTTGTGACCGAGCTTGGGACAAAGGTCAACGTCCTCAAGGACGACATCCGTTTCAACGGAGAGAGACTCAAGGGAGAAGAGAAGGTTTACATCGTGATGAACAAGCCGAAAGGCTTCGTCACCAGTGCGAGCGACCCTCACGCCGAGAAGACCGTCATGGATCTTCTCAAGGGATGCAAGTTGAGGGTGTTCCCTGTCGGAAGGCTTGACAAGAACACCACCGGTGTGCTGATGTTCACCAACGACGGCGAGATCGCCGAGCAGCTCACACACCCTTCCTACAACAAGAAGAAGATCTACCAGGTCATCCTCGACAAGCCGCTTGAGGAGGCCGACAAGGAGAAGATCCTCACAGAGGGTCTCGACCTCAACGACGGCAACATCAAGGCCGACGAGCTTGAATATATCGACGCCGAGGACCACAGACGTCTCGGCATCGAGATCCACTCCGGCAAGAACAGGATCGTCAGAAGGATCTTCGAATCCCTCGGCTACGACGTGAAGGCTCTTGACAGGGTTTACTTCGCGGGTCTCACCAAGAAGGGCCTCAAGAAAGGCGAGTGGAGATACCTCAGCGAGGGCGAGGTCAATGTCCTCAAGATGGGGGCCTATGTCTAGTCCGGACAAACACACTGAACACAGAGCTGGATTTGTCAACATCATCGGTAATCCGAATGTTGGCAAATCCACGCTTATGAATGCCCTGGTAGGAGAGAAACTGTCCATCGTCACGGCGAAGGCGCAGACCACCCGGCACAGGATCATGGGCATCGTCAACACCGACGACTGCCAGATCGTCTACTCGGACACTCCCGGTATGCTCAAACCGAACTACCGTCTGCAGGAGGACATGATGAAGTTCGTGGACGCCGCCATCGGAGACGCGGACATCATCCTCTACGTGACGGACGTGGTTGAAAAGAGCGACAAGAACATTGAATATATTCAAAAACTCCAGAAGCTGGATTGCCCGGTGGTGGTCGTCATCAACAAGATCGATGTCAGCGACCAGAAGACGGTGACCGACCTGATCGCCTACTGGCAGGAGCAGCTTCCGAAAGCGACCATAATTCCGGTGTCGGCCAAGGAGAGGTTCAACCTTGAGAGTGTGCTGAACGCAGTGATGAGCGGGCTTCCGGTCGCGCCGCCGTGGTTCGACAAGGACCAGTTCACCGACAAGAACCTCCGTTTCTTCGCCTCCGAGATCATCAGGGAGAAGATACTGGAAAATTACAGTCAGGAGGTGCCTTACAGCTGCGAGGTGGCCGTGGAGGCCTTCAAGGAAGGCAGGGACAGGTACGAGATCAGTGCGGTCATCTACGTGATGCGTGACTCCCAGAAAGGCATCATCATCGGCAAGGGCGGCTCGGCTCTGAAGAAGATCGGCACTGAAGCCAGGCTGGAGATGGAGGACTTTTTCCAGAAGAAGGTCTTCCTTCAGCTGTTCGTGAAGGTCAATCCGGACTGGAGGGAGAACCGTAAGGAACTTCGGAAGTTCGGGTACGAGGAATAGCACCGGCCGCAAGAACGACTACGGCCGCGAAGGACGATAAAGGATAATCAATATTAACGAGGAATATTCAAGTATGGCACACGACGAGTGGGATGACATAGAGACTCCGGAGGGAGGCAACGAGGACGAGGAACTGAACGAGGAGCCGATTGACGAGACATCGGCGAAATCTTCAGGGAAATACGACAAGCTGCTGAGTTCCGACAGCAGGAAGTACAAGCTTTCGGGGATGTTCAAGGACTGGTTCCTGGACTATTCCTCATACGTCATTCTGCAAAGGGCCGTCCCGCACATCGTTGACGGACTCAAGCCGGTGCAGAGACGTGTGCTTCACGCTATGTTCAGAATGGACGACGGAAGCTACACGAAGGTGGCGAACATCGTCGGACAGGCGATGCAGTACCACCCGCACGGTGACGCGTCCATCCTTGGAGCCCTCGTGCAGCTCGGCCAGAAAGGCCTTCTGATCGACTGTCAGGGAAACTGGGGTAACATCCTTACCGGCGACAGCAACGCGGCTCCACGTTACATCGAGGCCCGCCTGAGCAAATTCGCCAAGGAGGTCGTCTTTGATCCGAAGATCACCAATTGGATGACATCCTACGACGGACGTAACCAGGAGCCGACCGAGCTTCCGGTCCGTTTCCCGCTCCTGCTCGCTCAGGGCACCGAGGGAATCGCCGTCGGAATGGCCTCCAAGATACTCCCTCACAACTTCAACGAACTCATCGACGCGTCAGTGAAGATTCTTGAGGGCGAGGATTTCACGATCTACCCGGACTTCCCTACCGGTGGCTCGGCTGACTGCAGCAACTACAAGGACGGAGCCAGGGGCGGAAGCGTGAAGGTCCGCGCAAGAATCGAGAAAATCGACAAGAACACCGTCGCGGTGACCGAGATTCCCTACGGAAAGACATCCCACATCCTCATCGACTCCATCCTGAAGGCCAAGGACAAGGGCAAGATCAAGATCAAAAAGATCGAGGACATGACCACGGAGAAGGTCGAGATCCTCATCCATCTTCCGAACGACGTGTCCCCGGACAAGACGATCGACGCGCTGTACGCTTTCACGGACTGCGAGTGCAACATAGCCCCGAACGCCTGCGTCATCGTGGACAACAAGCCTCAGTTCCTCTCGGTCAAGGACATCCTGATCTACGACACGAACCACACGAGAGATCTTCTCAAGTGGCAGCTGGAGATCAGGCTCGCCGAGCTTGAGGACCAGTGGCACTACACATCCCTCGAAAGGATATTCTTTGAGAACAAGGTCTATAAGATCCTGGAGCAGAACCAGAACAGCTGGGAGCAGCAGCTGCAGGACGTGTTCACGGAGATGAAGACCTACCAGGACGTCCTCCGCCGCGAGATCCTGATGGAGGACATCGAGAGGCTCGTGGAGAAGCCTGTGCGCAAGATCTCCAAGTTCGACACCAAGGCCATCGACGAGAAGATCGCCGCCATCGAGGCGGAGATGGAGACCGTCAAGAACAACATAGAGCACATCACAGAATACACCATCGACTGGTTCAAGATGCTCAAGGCGAAATACGGCAAGCCTTTCGTAAGGCAGACCGAAATCACAGCGTTCGAGAGCATCGCCGTCACCAAGGTGGTCAGCAACAACGCCAAGCTCTACGCCAACTACGAGGAGGGTTTCGTGGGCATCAACATGAAGAAGGACGACAACGGTGTCTATGTCTGCGACTGCTCCGACCTTTCAGAGGTCATCGTCATAGGCAAGGACGGCAAGTACCGCATCACCAAGGTCACGGACAAGGCATTCTTCTGGAAGGACTTGCTCTACGTCGGAGTGTTCAACAGAGGCGACAGCAGAACCATATACAACGTCATCTACCGCGAGGGCAAGAGCAGCGTCTCCTACGCCAAAAGGTTCGCGATCACCAGCGTCACGAGGGACAAGGACTACGACATCACAACCGGCGAGGAAGGCTCAAAGATCCTCTGGTTCAGCGTCAACCACAACGGCGAGGCCGAATCTGTACGAATATACCTGCGTCCGCGTCCGAAGCTGAAAAAGACGCAGATGGAATATGATTTCTCCACCCTTGCGATCAAGGGCAAGGCCTCCAGGGGCAACCTGGTGTCCAAGAACCCTATCGCGCGGATCCAGCTTAAATCCAAGGGTGTCTCCACGATCGGCGGGAAGGACATCTGGTACGACGCTGACATCCAGAAGCTTAACGACGAGCAGCGAGGACAGTACCTCGGCGAGTTCGGCCCGGAGGACAAGGTTCTGGCCATCTTCAAGGACGGCACATTCTACACGACTTCGTTCGATGTCTCGAACCGCTATCAGGGCGATGTCATCAGCATCGAGAAGTTCGACCCGAACAAGACCTACACCGCCCTCTACTTCGATGGAGCAGCCAAGGCATTCTACGTCAAGAGGTTCAGCTTCATCCTGAGCGACAACACGCCGCTGTCGTTCATCGCCCCGGGAGCGAAATCCTACCTTGTGGATATTTCCGAGGACAAGCATCCTCAGTTCCAGGTGATTTTCGGAGGAAAGTACGAGCATCGTGACCCTGAGAACGTTGACGCTGAGGAGTACATCGCGAAGAAGGGTTATTCAGCCAAGGGTAAAAAGTGCCACCAATACGATCTCAAGGAGGTGAAGTTCATCGAGCCTCTGCACAAGCCGGAGGACGACACCGAGGACGAGCCGCTGGACATCATTGAAGATGTGGAGCAAACCGATGAGTCGCAAGATGTCACGTCAACCGAAGCCACCGGAGTCGTCAATGACGGTGGACAGACCGGTAGTGCGGCTGCCCTCCTCGGCTCCGGCGACATTCCGGACATCGGTGACATTGATGAGCCTACGCTGTTCTAAGGTCAGGCACCCACACCATTCCAACACAAAGTGGATCCTGTGCCCTTACGAATTGTCAAGTTACTATTAATCAACGATCAGTCCCATAGTAATGGCGCCTATGTCACCAACAAACTAATTGAATGCTGATGTCCTGCAATGAGAAAGACATATCCCTAATAGGCTTCATGGGTTGCGGCAAGAGCAGTGTCGGGAAAATCCTTGCGACGCTGCTCCCGGAATGCAGCCTGATTGACCTGGACACCTACATTGAGGAAAAGCAGGGCAAAAATATTCCCGAAATATTCAATGAATATGGTGAAGCGGCCTTCCGCCGGATGGAGCGTGAGGCCCTTGAGGAGATATTCCGTGACCCCGACCGCCCCCGCGCCATCCTTTCCCTCGGCGGCGGCACCGTGACTTCCGGGCAATGCCGTCAGCTGATCCGCCGGCACACCGATTGTTTCTATCTCCGCGCCACCACCGACACCCTCTTGAGTAACCTCGAAGGCCATTCCGAAGGCCGCCCGATGCTGAATCCCACACAACCAGTCGAAGCGCAGTCAACCGAAACATCAAGCGAACGAGAAGCCCTCCGCCACCGCATCGAATCCCTGATGCAAACCCGCTCCCCCCAGTACCTCGCCACCGCCCACCACATAATCGACATCGATGGCCTGAGCTTCGCCCAGATCGCAGAGATTATCAAAGAAGCCGTGGAGACCAACACATTGAATATCAAACGATAGCATATTCATCTTTAGTTGATATCCGCCAAAGACAATTAGCTATTTCATTAATAGTAAAGCAGTTATCCACCACGCGACACCCAGTAGGCGCTGTCGATTAAAAACGGAGGCACCATTGGGGCATTGGATTTGACGAGTTTGCTCCGGAAGTGACCAACCCAGCACTTTGGAATGGAGAGAATCTTCTTGGTTTTGCTCTTATGGAAGTACGCGACCGACTGAAGGAAATCGGCACACAGGGTTAGAATCGTAAATGTTACCGGAACCAAAACAAGAGTAAACGATATGGCTGAGAAGAACAATATCTGATTTTTAGGTTTGTCTTTTTTGTACTCCAGAAGCGTATCTCCTGTACCAATGGGGTGTTTATGTCCATTTGGTACACATAAAGGCCTTCTGCTGTACGACTTCAATCCTGGAAAGTCTGATGTAATATCGCTCATTACGAGGGAGCGATACTGCATACCTAAAACAGCATCTACATGACAATGGTTTAGTATATATTCCAAGTATGAGGATAGTCGCACACCTAAGAGTAGGTGGCTTCGTCTCCATAAGTGGTAATCACCACTGACACTTGCAGCAGCAAGAACCGAACGGTGAGGAAATATATTCCTAAATAAACTCGTCGCGCTCCTTGATGTCTTTAATGCGAAGCTGGAGGGTGGTGTTGCCGCGGTAGTAGTTCTCGACGATGGAGTAGCAGATGTCGAACGGGTTGCCGGCTTTGATATAGTCATAGAACTCGGCCATATTGAAGGCTATGGCAGGAATCTGATGGAAAGGCTGCTTTTCGTCGATCAGGTCTAGCTTCATGTGGACTCCACCGGCGCCGACCTTACGGCCGTTGCCACCGTCGGAGACGTTTTCTGTCAGGAAGACAGGATTGGTGTTGCCGGGACCGAAAGGCTGGAACTGTTTCAGAAGACGGAAGAATTTAGGGGTGATCTGGCTAAACTCCAGTTTGGCGTCGATGTCGGTAACCGGAGTCAGCATCTCATCGGTGATCTTCCCGGAGATGAACTGGTCTATTCTGCCGACGAACTCATCCAAGTTGTTCTCCTTCAATGTCAGACCAGCCGCATAGACATGGCCGCCGAAGTTCTCAAGGAGATCCGCGCAACTCTCGATGGCCTCGTAGAGATCGAAACCGGCCACGCTTCGGGCAGACCCGGTGATGAAGCCGTTCGATTTCGTCAGCACGATGGTCGGCTTGTAGAACGCCTCGACAAGACGCGAGGCCACAATCCCTACCACACCCTTGTTCCACGTCGGATTATAAACTATTGTAGCGGCGTCGGTAGAGAGCGCCGTGCCGTTCTGAACCATCTCCAGAGCCTCCTGGGTGATCTCCCGGTCGATGCTCTTGCGGTCGTTGTTGTTGTCGTTGATCTGCTCGCCGATGATCGTGGCGGCATGGTCGTCGGAAGCGGTCAGAAGTTCCACGGCCAGACGGCCTGTCTCCATCCTGCCGGCGGCGTTGATCCTCGGACCGATCTTAAACACAATATCATCTATGGTCAGATGGCCGAGTTCCAGTTTCGAGAGCGTCGCCATAGCGTGAAGCCCCTTTCGCGGATTCTCATTCAACTGCTTGAGGCCGAAGTGCGCAAGGACCCTGTTCTCCCCCACCATCGTCACGAGGTCCGCCGCGATGCTGACCACCAGAAGGTCCAGCAGCGGAATCAAAGTCTCGAACGGAATGCCGAATTTCTGTGAATATGCCTGCACGAGCTTAAAGCCGACACCGCAGCCGCTCAAATCATCGAAAGGATAGGAGTCGTCCTCCCGCTTTGGATCCAGCACGGCCACAGCCGCCGGAAGTTTGTCCTCCGGAAGATGATGGTCGCAGATGATAACATCGATGCCTTTCGCGGCGGCATATTCAACCTTCTCATTGGCCTTGATGCCGCAATCCAGAGTGATGATCAGGCCGAAACCGTTGTCCCCGGCCCAGTCGATGCCCTTGTAGGAGACCCCGTAGCCCTCATCGTAGCGATCCGGAATGTAGAAATCGACCTTCGAGGAGTACCTTCTGAGGAATGAATATACCAACGACACGGCGGTCGTGCCGTCCACGTCGTAGTCACCATAGACCAGGATCTTTTCCTCGCTCGTGATGGCCTTGCGGACCCTCTCCACGGCCACATCCATATCCTTCATCAGGAACGGATCGTGAAGGTCATTCAGGCTCGGACGGAAGAACGAGCGCGCCTGCTCGAACGTCTCGACTCCCCTCTTGACAAGAAGGTCGGCGAGAACCCGGTCAATGCCCAGTTCGGCGGAAAGCCTTCCCACCTTCTCCGGATCAGCCGGCGCCTTCAAAATCCATTTGCGCTCTTTTCCCATAATAGACAAAGGTACGGATTTAATTTCAGAATGTGAATTAAAAGTAGTATTTTTGCATATTCAGGACGTATCTTCTTCGCCGCTTAATGAAGAAAGGAAGCGGCAGCGCAGACCACTGAAAAGCCTCATACGGAGCGAAGGCTCTTCCGACGGCGACAACGTTCTGAAGAATTATATACTTGAATATAAAAACACGACAAATATGGCAAACATCGAACTCAGCGAACAGGAGAGAATCAGACGCGAGTCTCTCGCAAAGTTAAGGGAATTGGGCATCAATCCTTATCCGGCACCTCTTTATCCGGTCAACGCGACCGCCAAGGAGATCGAAGAGGGTTTTGACCCGGAGAAAGGCAACTTCCAGGAGGTCTGCATCGCGGGCCGCCTGATGTCCCGCAGAATCATGGGCGCGGCCTCCTTCGGCGAGATCCAGGACGCGACAGGGAGAATCCAGATCTACGTCAAGAGGGACGAGATCTGCCCGGGCGAGGATAAGACAATGTACAACACTGTCTGGAAAAAGCTCCTTGACATCGGCGACATCATCGGCATCAAGGGCTTCGCCTTCATCACCCAGACCGGACAGCTCAGTGTTCACGCAAAGGAACTGACTGTCCTGAGCAAGTCACTCAGGGTTCTCCCTATCGTCAAGGAGGTGGACGGCGTTGTCTACGACGCCTTCACCGATCCGGAGCTCCGCTACCGCCAGAGGTACGTTGACCTCATCGTCAACCCGCAGGTCAAGGACGTGTTCGTCAAGAGGGCGCAGATCATCGCCACGATGAGGGAATATTTCAACGCGGCCGGCTGCCTTGAGGTCGAAACCCCGATCCTTCAGGCCATTCCGGGAGGTGCCACCGCCCGTCCGTTCATAACCCACCACAACGCCCTGGACATCGACCTCTACATGAGAATAGCCAACGAGCTTTACCTCAAGAGGCTCATCGTAGGCGGCTACAACGGTGTCTATGAGTTCGCCAAGGACTTCCGCAACGAGGGTATGGACAAGACCCACAACCCGGAGTTCACCTGCATGGAGATCTATGTAGCCTACAAGGACTACATCTGGATGATGGAGTTCGTGGAGAATATGCTCGAGAAGATCGCCCTCAAGCTGCACGGCACCACCGTCGTGAAGATCGGCGACAGGGAGATCGACTTCAAGGCCGGCTACCGCAGACTGCCTATTCTTGAGGCGATTAAGGAATATGCCGGTGTGGATGTCAAGGGCATGGGAGTCGATGAGCTGCGCGAGACATGCAAGAAACTGAACGTCGAGACCGAGCCTTCGATGGGTGTCGGCAAGCTGATCGACGCGATCTTCGGAGCCTACTGCGAGGAGCACCTCATCGAGCCTACGTTCATCATCGACTACCCTGTCGAGATGTCTCCGCTGACAAAGAGGCATCGTGAGGATCCTACCCTCACCGAAAGGTTCGAGCTGTTCGTCTGCGGCAAGGAGCTCGCGAACGCATATTCAGAGCTCAACGACCCGATCGACCAGCTGGAGAGATTCGAGGAGCAGGCCGCCCTCAAGAGCCACGGCGACGACGAGGCGATGTTCATAGACTACGACTTCGTGCGCGCCCTTGAATATGGTATGCCTCCTACCTCCGGCCTCGGAATGGGCATCGACCGTCTGACAATGTTCATGACCGGGCAGACGACCATCCAGGACGTGCTCTTCTTCCCTCAGATGCGTCCGGAGAAGATCGCGAAGAACGACAAGGGCGCAGAGGCGACAGAGGAATAATCAATTTTGAATATTCAGGAAGGGGTGGCCGTGACCATGAAGTCCAGGTCACCCTTTCTTAGAAGTTGTTTTGAATTGTTTGAAATGTTCTTTGAGGTGAAAGAAATCTTCATTTTCTTCCCGCTTCTTCAGTCAGATAGCACCGCTATCTTCCTTGG
>OMDN01000240.1_pt1 | contig 12863 bp, 10 predicted proteins | sample 1645191 | NCBI WGS metagenome assembly OMDN01 (sample SAMEA103958154, study PRJEB25191) | human gut metagenome | reverse complement strand
ATGACTACCTCAAAAGAAATGATGTCTTTTATTTAATTTAGTTGATTTTATTTATCTTACTGTGGTGCAACGTAATCAAATGTTACTTCGATTTTCTCAACCTGTGCGAAATCAGCCTTATCAACTATAACTGCTGAACATCCGTCAAGATTGCCGTCGAGTGTATGAGCGTCATCCGGAAGCTTGGAAACCCATTCATTGTAAAGGTTAACACGCGTACACTTCTCATCATCAGATGCTGTATATGGCTTAGCAGTAAGTGTAATAGCCTTACCGTTAATCTTGATTTCCTTGATATCCATTGTATATCCAGGGTAAAGAATTTCGCCGTTTGAAAGTCCTACAGCTGAGAATGTAATTCCATAAGCCTTACCGTCGCTTAATCCTGAAAAATCAAGGGCAACTGTATATGTACCTGCTCCTGTGATCTTGACATCAGTAGCCGTAACGCCTGCAACAGGTGCCGGATTATATGTATCGCCTACGCTATACTGAACTCCGCCGCCGTTATACATGATCCATGCGGTTGCACTGTCAGGATCAGCCTGCTCTTCTTCCTTTGCAAATGTTTCCGGAGCGTTCTTAACGAAAGCTTCCATCTCTGTCTTGGCAGCAGACTTAACATCTTCTACCGACTTCTTGGACTCATTTTCATAATTACGTGACGCAAAAAGCTTAGCCATATCACTGTCGATAAGCTTGCAGTCAGTCTTGCTGAAAAAGTCTCCTCTGTCCCAGAGAATCGGGCAGTAATCATTGATATCACATATATCAAGGATATTTGCATGATATGTATTCATATTCTCTTTGAACGATTTATCCTTAAGTGGCATTGCTGCATACTCGCCGATTACAACGCCGATGCCCTTGTCCGTGAACTTGGTCATCTTGTTAAGCGACTCGCTTATCGCTGCAAGTTCTTTCTTGGTTCCCCAAGGTGCTGCCGACTCCATTTCCTCAGCGCAGTAGCTCCATGGCTCATAGAAATGAACCGATATAAGAAGCTTATCCTTAGCTGTATCCGTAGGCATTACAAATCTGTCATCACAAGTCTTGGTTATATCTGTATTGTATCCGGCAATAAGGAGGAATCTGTCCTCATTATATCCGCCGGCAGCTCTTACGGTGTCAACGAATGCCTGGTTAATCTTGTTGGTGATTTCATACATCTCATCATCCGTAAGTGTTCCTGTGTCTTTGCAAATAGTTGTCTCGTTAAGGCCTGAGCCAAGCTGCTCGTTAGCAGACTCAAGGATTACATTATATGAGTAATCTTTAAATCTGTCCGCAATCTGCTTCCACATCTCTGTGTAAAGTGTCATAGCCTTTGTTCTGGTCTCTTCTGTTGCGGAACCGAACATTCCCCACCAGCCGCCATCCCAGTGGTCATTGATGATTACATACATTCCGGCATCTACTGCCCACTTGGTAATCTCTTCAACTCTGTCAAGATATGCTGCGCCAATTGTATAATCGCCGTCTTCAAAGTTCATCATGTTGGTCCATGAAACAGGGATTCTGATTGTATCAAATCCGGCTGCCTTCATGCCATTGATCATATCCTGAGTGGTAACAGGCTGACCCCATGTTGTCTCGTATACCTTAGTAGCAAGATTGGTACCTTTGGCATGATTATATGCCTCAAGTGTGTTACCAAGGTTAATACCGTTACCCATCTTTCTTACAAATTCAATTGAAGAAAGATCTGCATCACTCTTTGTCTCTTCTCCGTCGTTACCATCTTCTGCCGCTGCGGTTGTAGATGCATTGGTATCTGTAGAAGATGATTTCTTTCCGCATGCTGTTGCTGCTACTGCCATAGATACAATAAGCATAACAGCAAGCAGTGCTGTGAAAATTCTTTTAAATTTTAATGTTTTCATGAAACCCTCCTTTGATTTATCATAATAATGATACCATATAGATTTCATGCATGATACAGTACAAATTTGACCTCAATACTCGTATAAATTGTATCTTTCTTAAAACATATAAGTATTCGTTCTAAACAGTGATTTTAACCGTACTTCCACACACCGCTCCGCGCTCAACCGTAATCCGGCGGTCTATCCTTTCCTGGAGGCTTCCCACATGCGATATGATACCGACAAGCCTGTTGCCTGAAGAAAGTTCCGACAATACGCCCACCGCCTTGGACAGTGCTTCATCATCAAGCGAACCAAATCCTTCGTCTATAAACATAGTGTCAAGCTGAATTCCGCCGGCATTGCGCTGTATCTCATCGGCCAGGCCCAGTGCCAGTGACAAAGATGCCATAAATGATTCACCGCCCGACAGAGTCCTGACACTTCTTGTACTTCCATTGTAGTGGTCGATAACTTCAAGTTCCAGTCCACTCTGCGTTCTGCGGTTCTGCGCCGTCCTGCATCTTCTTAGTTCATACCTTCCGTCACTCATTACCATGAAACGGGAATTGGCACAATTTATTATACGGTCGAAATAAACAGTCTGCACATATGTTTCGAGCATTATTTTATCGCATCCCGGAACCGTTCCGTTCACGGTGTCAGCAAGTGATTTCAGCCATGCATAACGTCTATTGTCTGCATCAATACTTTCAGCTACTGATGCAATGCCATCTCTTGCCTTAATATTCATACTTATGCCGGCATCTAACTTTCTTATCATCCCGGTAAGGTTGTTTTTCTCTTCCGACGCTTCATCTTTGGCTGTTTTGATCTGTTGTGCATCAATTTCTTTAATAGGGTCCAATTCCCGCATAAGAGTATGCATATTGCTTTCCGCCTTCATGAATTCTTCCCGCGTGCGGTTGTATTCCTGTGCCTTATTATCGGCATTGAGCTTGATCTGTTCTGCTTCTTTCTGCAACTTATCACATTCGCCGCGCATTTCTTCATATGAGGCTGATTTGAGTTTTTTCTCCTTCTCCTCAATATTGGCACAAACCGATTCGTATGATGCTTTCGCGGAGGCGTATTGTGCGGTATGTACCTTGATTTGGGAATTTAATTCATTTATCGCGCCCTCTGTCCGGGTTATCTTCTCGCTGATCATCAGCCTCTCTTTAATCTGCTCACCCGCTTTCAAAAAATTGCTGTTTGCCGATGCATATTCCTCTTTCTTAAGTGCAAGCAGTCCGGCTGCCATCTTTCCGGCTGCCTCAATATCATCACAATGCCCATATTCTTCCATCCTATTGAGAATGGTTCTGTTAAGTTCATCGCATTCAGCACCGGCTGCTCCTGTCCGTTTACTGTATTCCTCATATAATCCACGTTCAGCCGTAACCGCTTTTCTCATAGCATCAAGTTCTGTTTTTTCAACTATTCTTCCGGACGGTACTCTCGGTGAAGGATGCGTAAGTGAACCGCATACCGGACATGGCTTACCGTCTTCAAGGTTCTGTGCGATGAGCCCTGCCTGCGAATCCATAAAAATATTTTCCAGCCCGCTCAGCTCTTGCTGCATTATTTGATATTTTTCACGTTTCTTAATATATCCCGAAGTGAGCTTATTATACTCCACGTTCTTTTTATAATATCTTTCTATGTCGTCACAGATATTTTTCAATCCGGCATTTTCACCTTTTATCTTCTCAAGTTCAGCCGCATAACGTTCCTTGTCCGCTGCAGCATTTTCCAGGCCGGCATAACGTTTTTTAAGTTCATCCAGTTCTTTCTGTCCGGTCTCAAGTTTCCTGCCAGAATCTTCAATCCACGCCTGAATCTTTGCAATCCGGTCTGCAAACTCCTGTCTCTGTTTCAGAAGGCTGTTGTACTCCTCGTACTGTGCCAGATTCATTTTTAAATTCGATATACGCTCATAAACTTCCGGCAGCTTTTCTGCCTGTCCGGCTGCCTTTTCTGCCGATGCCTTCAGTGTCTTTGACCTTTCGGACAAAATTCCGGTCGCTTTTACGGCCTCCTCTATCTGTTTTTTTAATTTAGCTGCTTTAATGGCATTCTGTTCTTCAACCGTAAGTTTATTGATACGTTTGTCAACGACTTTAAGCCTTGCCGAAAAAGCCTCCGCCTCCTTTGTCTGCGATTCGATAAGCCGTCCGGCAAATTCTGTTATAGCTGCCGCATCTTCAATCTCCGCCCTCTGCTTAATATCCCTGAGCTCGACTTCATAAAGGGTATCCGCATCGCATATAAGTCCGTCAGTATATTGTTTTATAACTCGCTGTTGTTCTTTAAGCTCCGACTTAAGTCTGTTTATCTCACCGGAGATTTCTGTCTGGAACCTGTAATAATATCCGGTCTTAAAAATTTCCCTGAATATCCCGCTTCTTTCGTCCGTCCTGGCTAACAGAAGTTTCAGGAAATCACCCTGTGCAATCATCGCAATCTGTCCGAACTGTTGTCGGTTAAGTCCCATAATATCAGTTACCGCCTGGGTCACAAGCGTTGTTCCATCAACTATCCTTCCATCAGGGTATGTGAGCACGGCGCCTGCCTTTTCCTCCGTAAAACCTTCACCATGCCTTTTGGGACGCATATATGCAGGGTTTCTCCTGACATTGTATTTCATGCCATGAAATTCAAAATCCATATCAACATATGTCGGAGTATCTTCTTCGGCATACTGGCTTCTCAACATTCTCTCATCCCTGATACTGCCGCTCGGTTCACCGTAAAGTGCAAAACAAATGGCATCAAATATTGTTGTTTTACCGGCTCCCGTATCGCCGTTTATCAGATAAAGTCCCTTGTTGCCGAATTTTTCAAAAGGTATCTCAACGCATCCGGCATATGGTCCGAATGCCGACATTATAAGTTTAACCGGTCTCATGCATTCTCCCTCACTTTCTCAAAAAGTTCTTTGGCATATCTCATCTGTTCTTCATTCATGCTGCAGCCATTCTGAAGTTCATATAATTCATTAAGAAAATCCTCCGGTTTCATATCATCCCGGTGTTCATCCTGCATATCATAATTCATATTATTTCTTGTTCTTACATTATCATATGTTATTTTCATTAGATTAGGATATATTACACGAAGTTTAGCTGCCGCATCATATATATCATCCTCATCAGTAAGTATTATATGATAATAATCATCAGTATTAAGATTCCGGTAAAAATCCCTTGCCGTCAACTCCATATAAGTTCCTTTTATTTCGCGCATATCCCTGAGTGGTTTAATTGGCTTAAGTTCAATATTCACCTCGCCCTTAGGTCCCAGTTCAACCAGTGTGACCGATTTCTTATGATTGATTTCGGAAAAAGAATACTTTAACAGCGTTCCGCAATACCTTATCCTATCGCCCATATTCTGAGGTCCGTGAATATGTCCAAGTGCTGCATAATCAAAAAAAGCATAAGCCGAAGCATCAACATTATCAAGCCCTCCGACTGTAATCTCCTCGGACTGGCATGTCTGCGCACCGGTTACAAACTGGTGTGATATTATGACATTACGTTCTCCGGGATCATATTCCGTATTCTGAATTACAAGACGGACAGCGTCATTGTAATCTTTAATATCTTCATCAAAATAAGGCCGTACATACGAAGGTTTGATAAAAGGAAGCATATAGAAATTAACCGGTCCGTATTCATCTTTAAGTGTGACACACTGCAGTTTTCCATCATAAGCACGCGACATATATATATGCCCGGCGCTCATTATATCAGATCCAAAAGCAATTCTTTCCGCTGAATCATGATTGCCGCTTATCACAAGCACCGGTATGTTCATGTTCATAAGCCCGGTTAAGAATGCATCAAACAATTCAACAGCCTGCACAGGCGGCACCTGTCTGTCATAAACGTCACCCGCAATTATAACAGCATCTGCTTTATCATTGATTACAATATCCATTACCTGTTTCAGAATGTATCTCTGATCATCAATCATAGAGAATTCATTAACCCTCTTGCCAAGATGCAGATCCGATAAATGCATAACTTTCATATAAATAACCCTTTCACATATGTGTGTAATATAAAAATAAATAGCAAAAACCCTCTTAAGGCATGCCAAAAGAGGGTCCGGTTTCAATGTGGAAATATATTATGCTTCTGCCTTCTCGATTTCGACAATCGCTGCCTTCTGCATAGGAATACGGCAGTTCTTGTTATTACCGAACTCGACGATTACCGTATCATCTGTAATATCAATTATAACTCCATAAAAACCGCTTGTTGTAAGAACGCTGTCGCCCTTCTCCATTGAGCTGAGAAGTTCCTGCTGTTTCTTCTGCTGTTTCTTCTGTGGTCTGATTGCAATAAAATACATCAATGCTGCAAAGAAAATGATGTATCCTATTATAAATATAATCTGTTGTCCTCCGGCTGCTGCTAAAATCATTTTGAATCCTCCTTGAATCTTTCTAATGTTCTCTTCTTAAATTCACCAAATCTGTTATTCTCAAGTGCTTCTCTTATCTCTTCCATAAGATGGTTATAATAATAAAGATTATGAAGCACACAGAATCTCATTCCTAACATCTCTCCGGCCTTAAGAAGATGTCTTATATATGCTCTGGTATAATGACGGCATACCGGGCAGTTACATCCTTCCTCTATCGGAGACAAATCCTTCTCGTATCTGGCATTGAACAGATTAAGCTTACCGTAATGAGTATATACATGTCCATGTCTGCCGTTACGCGCAGGATATACACAGTCAAAGAAATCTATTCCTCTGTCTACGCCTTCAATTATATTCGCCGGTGTTCCGACGCCCATGAGGTATGTCGGCTTATCAACCGGAAGATACGGTACAACACTGTCAAGTATTCTGTACATCTCTTCATGTGATTCCCCGACTGCAAGTCCTCCCACGGCATAGCCGTCAAGATTAAGCTTAGATATCTCCTTCGCATGCTCTATCCGGATGTCATCATACGTTCCACCCTGATTAATGCCAAAAAGCAATTGATGCGGATTAACTGTGTCAGGCAATGCATTAAGCCTTGCCATCTCTTCTTTACATCTTACAAGCCACCTTGTGGTTCTGTCAACTGATTTTTGAACATATTCTCTCGGAGCCGGGTTCTCTATACACTCATCGAATGCCATTGCTATAGTTGAGCCAAGATTCGACTGTATCTGCATACTCTGCTCCGGACCCATAAAAATCTTATGTCCGTCAATATGTGAATTAAACGACACGCCTTCTTCCTTGATCTTGCGGAGCTTCGCAAGTGAAAAAACCTGAAATCCGCCCGAATCGGTAAGTATGGGTCTGTCCCAGTTCATAAATTTATGAAGTCCGCCAAGTTCTTTAATGGTCTGATCACCGGTTCTTACATGAAGATGGTATGTGTTAGACAATTCCACCTGACATCCGATTTCCTTAAGATCCATTGTTGAAACTGCACCCTTTATGGCTCCGACCGTTCCGACATTCATAAATACCGGTGTCTGTATGATTCCGTGCACAGTTTCAAATGTTGCTCTCTTGGCTCTTCCTTCCATATTTAAAATCTTATACATTGAATACTACCTTTCGTATACCTTAATTACATTATCAATACGCGAGCTCATATTACAAAGCAGCATATCAGCAAGCGTACAGGCTGCCATTGCCTCTACCACAACAACAGCTCTCGGAACTATCATAGGGTCATGCCTTCCCCGTATCGCTATCTGCATATCTTCTCCGTCACGTCCCACCGTATTCTGCAAGGATGAAATTGACGGTGTCGGCTTAACGGCTGCACGGAATATTATATCCGAACCGTCACTTAAGCCCCCAAGCACTCCGCCGGAATGATTGGTACGCTTCTTTACCTTATCTCCGTCCATATAGAATTCATCATTATTCTCACTGCCTTTAAGCTCCGCAACCATAAATCCTTCGCCAATCTCAAATCCCTTGACGGCACCGATTGACATTATGGCTTTGGAGAGGTTAGCATCCAGTTTATCAAAAACAGGTTCTCCGACTCCGGCCGGCATATTCTTAATAACACATTCTATTATTCCGCCAAGTGAATCCTTATCCGCTATCGCCTGCCTGGCATATAATTCTATGCTGTCTGCGGCATCCTTATCAGGTATTGCAAAAGGATTCATATCCCTTTGAAGAATATCAAACCTGTCATAATCTATTCCAATTCCTCCGATGCATTGCGTATATGCGCATACTTCTATTCCGAGTGCCTGCAGCAGTTTGCATGCAACTGCTCCGGCTGCAACCCTTGCAACCGTCTCTCTTCCCGAAGAACGTCCGCCGCCTCTGTAATCCCTGAAACCGTACTTACAGTCAAATGTATAATCCGCATGTCCCGGTCTGTAGAAATTCGCTATATCAGAATAATCTTCCGAATGGTGGTCTTCATTATAGACCATTATTGAAATAGGAGTTCCTGTTGTCTTTCCTTCAAAAACGCCTGACATAATAACCGCTTTATCACTTTCCTTGCGGCTTGTAGTGTAATCACTTACACCCGGTCTGCGTCTGTCAAGCATACGCTGTATATCTTCTTCACAAAGTTCTATTCCGCTGGGGCATCCGTCAATGACCACGCCCAGTCCCTTGCCATGGGACTCACCCCATGTAGTAATTCTGAATATCGTTCCAAAAGATGATCCTGCCATCATTGCAATCCTTTCATGTCAATAATAAAGGGCAATGGACGGTATTCGCACCATTGCCCTGATATATTGTATCACTGCATATTCAAAAAATCAACGACTACCTTATCAGGCATCTCGTTATAAGACCAAGCACAAGAAGATGTGCAGGATATATTATATAGAACACATACTTAGAGCATTTAAGTTCACGGTGTTCATTGTAACAATATATACCATACAACGAAATAACTCCGATATATGAACCCTGGCCCATGAACGCACAGAAAAGCGTAACAAGGAAAGCAAGTGCAAGCTTAATGCCATGTTTGTTACGGAACAGATAAAATACCGATACAAGTAAAACCATGCTTAATCCATACGATAAGCGCAGAATTACTATCCAGCAGATTGCACACAGCATTATAACGAACTTTATTAATGCTGACACAAATTTGCCCGTTCTGTCGGTCATCCTGAAAAAATACATCATAACAAGGCACAGTGCCGTCGCAAACATCGGATTCTGGCTTGAGAAATCAATAACCTTGCCCGTCATTGCAAAATCATACGGTATCTCGCTGATTAATGCAAACGCGAACACGGCACAAAGATATTTCATATATGACGAAGTATTAAAAAATCCTTCCGTCAGAAGAAATGCTATTATCGGCAATGCCAATCCGCCTATAAATCCCAATGCAACCGTCATACCGACCTGACCCATAAGAGCAGAATTACCTGCCAGAAGGTCATTTAACTCGTTTGCCTTGTATTGTTCTACATTAATAATTCCTTTTTCAAATATAATCATTCCGATGCTTCCGAGAATAAGCGTCACGCATGCGAAAATCTTAAGTCCCTGCGCTGATACCGATGGCATCTTCCATGCCATTCTTCTTCGCTGTGCCTGTTTCATTAGTTCCTCCAGATTATGTTATATATTACATTCCGATTATATCAATCGCACAGAGTGCATTGCCGTCATAATCGAACAGAGCCTGATTGGCCCATTCATTACCTCCCGGACCCTTCTCATGCATATATTCGCACGCTGCTGCGGTAGCCCACTCACTTCCGGGTACAGGCAGCCATGCAGGTTCCCAGTAAAAATATCCTTCGCACATATTATCCCTTATACCGTGGATAACGTCAAGAAAAGCTTTCATAAAATCGCGCTGTCCCTCGGGAGTCATCGGAAAAGGAACCTTTTCGGCGAGTTCTTTTTTCGTTGCCATACCTTTCCTGAGTTCATCCGGAAGTTTCTCATAATCCTTATAATCATCAAGTGTAAATCCCATAGACACTTCCGCAACTATAAGTTTCTTGCCATACCTTGACGCAATGTCATTCATGTTATCGCGCAACATATCAAGTGTGCCGTGCCAGAACGGATAATATGAAAGACCGATATATTCAAAATCTAACCCGTTATTTGCAAAATAATTGTCAAACCATCTACGGTAAAGTTCATTGTTTCCGCCGTTATCAAGATGTATCATCACCGGAATTTTTGCATCAAATTCTCTCGAAGCTCTTATTCCGGCACTGACAAAACGCGCTATATTGGCATACTCCGGTACTTTCGCATATGGCCAGAGTAACCCATTTGACAGCTCATTGCCGATTGCCACCATCTGCGGCTTTAATCCTGCTTCTTCACATTCTTTAAGAACATTCAGAGTGTATTCATACACCGCGGTTTCAAGTTCATCGACATTCATACCCTGCCAGGCTTTCGGAATTGTCTGTTTGCCCGGATCCGCCCAACAATCACTGTAATGCAGATCAAGAAGCCAGTCAAGTCCAAGCTTAGACGCACGCTTTGCAAGTTTTAATACGGTTTTGATGTCACTGTATCCCGCACCGTAACTGTTGCCCTCTGCGTCATATGGATCATTCCACAATCTGAGCCTTACCATGTTGGCTCCATGCGCTTTCAGTATTGAAAGTGCATCGCCTTCTATGCCGTTATCATAAAATTTTCCTCCGCAGTCCTCAACTTCTACCAGCGAAGAAACATCCATTCCAACTATCCAGTCAGGCATTTTCAAATCCTCCTTGTTCCTGTATAAACAGCACCGGGACACATTTAATGCGCCCGGTGTCTGTAATTAATCATCAAATTTTTCAAAATCGTTTTCGTTAAATCTCTTCATCATATCACGATAGCGGAAACGTGCCATCTGGTTTTTCTCAAGCACATCTTCCTCCGTTCCCGTATATTGACAACGAATACAATAGAATTCTTTCTTATCCTTATCATAAAACATATCAAGATCGAGATCTCTCATGAAGCATGAAGGACATCTGTAATTTAATCTACCCTTTCCAGACTGAGCCATGTCTCAAATACCTCCTTGTCGCGTAATTTACCGGTGTATCCAAGTGTAAACATCGGGCTGAAAGCATAACCTTCTTTGACATATCCGGTCTTGTCCCTGCCCTCGCAGGTCATTGATACAAGTGTCTTGACCGGAGGAATTTCACAGCTTACCTTACCGGCATCTGCTTCATCCATCTCACGGCACTTATATTCATATGAAAGTCTCTTCACATCATTTCCTTTTGCTATTGAAAGGGTAAGTGATGACATGTCCTCGGTGTATTCGGTTGTTCCGTAGCATCCTACCATATATTCATTAATGGTAACATCTGCATCAGGATCGCTCATATTAAGTACCTTACGGTCTATCTTGATTGCAGATGAGCCTTCTGTAAAGGTAATTACCGACTGAATTGTTACCGTAAGATCTGCAAATTCAATGTCAACAGGATCAAGTGTAAGTATACGATCCTTGCCTTCCTGTGAAAAATGAGCCTTGGTACGGCAGAGACATAAATCTACTTCCTCACCGTTGTGGCAGATTTTGGCACTTCTTACAGTTCCCTCTCCGGCATAATGTGTAAAATATCCTGCACGGTACTTTTCCTGTATAAGGAACGGATAGCTTGCATCCTGAATATGCTTTGTGCCAATTCCTACAGGCCATTCCAATTTGGCAGCATACGGTCTTAAGTCAACGATTGCACCGCCCTGATCCATATTAACACATGCTCTCATATAAGGGTCACAATACCAGAATACCTGTTTCTTGCTTCCGTAGAGAATATCTCTCCATAATGCACATTCAGGTTCTGTGTATGATTTCTTGTTACGATAGTAATCAGCGAACTCACTCATTGTCATATCTATGAGTTTGCCCTCTTTCTTAAGTTCTCCGTAATATGCACATCCATCTTCATATGACTGCTTGAGAAGTTCATACGGGGCTTCCCAGCGTCCCATCTTATTCATCCAGCCCGGTCCTACAAACATCATATTATATGCATAACCATTGTTGAATTTAGCCTGATAACGATACTGGTCAATAAGATTATACAGATATGGATATTTACCATCCTGATAAATCATACCACGGAGTACATTCTGCGGATGCGTTCCGAAATTGGAACCATTGCCGTCATAACATGCTATAAGGTCACGGCTCAGATGAGGAATAGCTACGATTCCTGAATCTTCTGATTCATTTGCTGCCGGTGCATGCGTATTGACCTTAGACGGAATCCACGGTGCCCAAGGGCCGCCATCCATGAATGTGTACCAGCTGTTATTACATGTATGATATGCTTTCGGTCCTTCTTCCCAGCATGTTGCAACAGCACACTTTACGGAAGGGTATTTCTCTTTAATGTAATTGATAAGTTCAGCATCCATATAGTATGAACCGGTCGACTCAGGATAGAATCCGAATCTCTCATAGAACTTCTCAAATACATCCGTTACAATAGCTTTCTTGTCTTCCATTGAGAACATCCATATGCAGAAATCCTTGGTCTTATATTTCTCACGGAATTCCTTGCACGGAAGTCCCAGAAGCGTAAGTCCGATTTCGTCTCCGTATACTTTATGATGTTCTTTAGCCAGTTCTACGGCCTCATCATTAAAAAGGCTGGCATATGTCATCTCAATTGTTGTCTTGAGACCGTTCTTATGTGCACATTCCTGCTGTATCTTAAAAATATCAAGGCTCTCGGTAAGCAATGCTTTACGTCCGATATCTTCCGCCTGTCCATGTCCGGTAACCTTCTCGGCATATTCCGGAACCATCTCCGGACGATGGATAATATTTACAATAAACTGGTCCATTTCTTTCAAAAATCCTTTCAAGTCTGTTCTAGCCTTTAACGGCTCCACCTGTAACTCCTTCAACATAGAATTTCTGCATAAGTACAAACAATGCTGAAATAGGAATGGAGATTACAATACCTGCTGCACAGAAAAGTGTGAAGTACTGATTGATAAGTGATTTATCAAGCATTCTGTACAGACCTATGGCTACGGTATACT
>OMDN01000233.1_pt1 | contig 12926 bp, 6 predicted proteins | sample 1645191 | NCBI WGS metagenome assembly OMDN01 (sample SAMEA103958154, study PRJEB25191) | human gut metagenome | reverse complement strand
AATAATTATACACATGTATAATTAAACTACATTTTTTGAAAAATGTTATTGCCTTTCTGTGGATTTTGTTTTATTTTAATACTTGTATAAATATCAGTCAAGATGTTAAGTATGAAATAAACAGAATTTCATTATGAGGTGACAATATTATGAGTACAGCCGTAATGACGGATGAGAACAGTGGAATTTCCAGGGAAAAAGCGAAGGAACTGGGGATTTTCATGATGAGAATGCCATTTTTTATAAACGGAGAAGTTAAGTATCAGGAAACTGATATGACGGTTAAAGAATTTTATGATGCTCTCGATGCAGGAGCGGAGGTTTCCACTTCGCAGCCATCTCCGGGAGATGTTATGGATATGTGGGAAGGAATCCTTGGACAGGGATATGATGATATAATATACATACCGATGTCCAGCGGATTGAGTGAGTCCTGTAACAGTGCCAAGGTTTTTGCCGAAGATTATGACGGCAGGGTTGAGATTGCGGATAATCACAGAATTTCCGTTACCATGGAACAGTCAGTGTATGATGCGCTTAAATACGCAAAGCAGGGAATGAATGCATTCGAGATAAAGAACCGTCTCGAAAAAGAAGCATACGATGCCAGCATATATATTGCGGTTGATACACTTGCATACCTTAAGAAAGGCGGAAGAGTAACAGCGGCAGCGGCAGCGATAGGAACCGTACTTAATCTGAAACCGGTACTTACAATTCAGGGCGAGAAGCTGGATGCATATGCCAAAGAGCGCGGAATGAAGAAAGCAAGACATGTTATGATCAAGGCAATGCAGAAGGATTTTGAGGAACGCTTTGCAGAGCTTGATAAACAGGGCTGTATGAGATTATGTATTGCATACAGCCATGTTGATGACGAGACATTACAGAGCTGGATTGATGAAGTCAACGAAGCTTTTCCGGGAAGGAATCTGCTTATTAGTCCGTTATCGTTAAGCATAGGATGTCATATCGGACCGGGAGCACTTGCAATTGCCGCATGCAGAATGGAACCTTAATTATGATACATGGCTTTGAAGAAACCGGCACGAAAAAGCTTCTGGAAATAGATACCTGTCTTCATGAAATGAGGCATGTCAAGTCAGGCGCAAGCCTTATCTGGCTTGAACGTGAAGATGAGAATAAGACATTTAACATCACGTTCAGGACAACACCGTGGGATGACAGCGGTGTTTTTCATATACTTGAACATGCACTCCTCGGCGGCTCGGAAAAATATCCGGTAAAGGAGCCGTTTGTGGAACTTATGAAGGGCTCTCTGAATACTTTTCTGAATGCAATGACATACTCGGACAGGACAAGTTTTCCTGTCTGCAGCCGGAACGATAAGGATTTTCTGAACCTTATAAATGTATATATGGACGGGGTGCTGCACCCTCTTATCTATACCAGACCGGAGATATTCAGCCAGGAAGGCTGGCATTACGAATTTGACGGTGATGGTAATATAAGTTACAAAGGAGTTGTATATAACGAGATGAGAGGAGCATTTGCGGATCCGTATACCGGAATGGAATACGGCATGACAAGAATGCTTTTCCCGGATAATTGTTACAGATATATTTCGGGTGGTGACCCGGATGCTATAACCGGATTGTCTTATGAAGATTTTAAAGCGGCACATAAGAAATTTTATCATCCGTCCAATGCATACATAGTTCTTGACGGCAGCGTAGACATTGATGCAGTACTTAAACTTCTGGACGGATACCTTTGTGAATATGATGCTGCGGATAGATATGATATCCCGCAGGTTGAATTGCAAAATAGCGTAAATGCCGGCCGCATGGATGTGCAATACGAGATCAATCCGCAGGAAAGTGATGAGGACAAAGTATTAATCGGACTCGGATATGTGTTCGGAACGTATGCGGATGCCGAAGACATAGTGGCTATGAGGATACTCTCGGATATCCTTACGGGAAGCAATCATGCACCGTTGGTAAATGCATTGTTAGAGAATGACCTGGCGCAGGATGTAAGCATGAGTGTAATCGAGGGAGTGAAACAGCCATGGGTAATGATACAGGTTATCAATGTTTCCGAAGATAATACGGATACGGTAATAAATATTATTAATGATACCATTCAGAAAGTCGTTTCGGAAGGTATAGACAGGGAACTCCTTGAGGCCAGTCTTGCAGCATGTGAATTTGCCATGAGAGAAAGAGATTTCGGCTCAACACCAAGGGGGCTGGCATATACACTTTCAGTTACCGGAAGTATCTGTTATGGCGGAAGTCCGGAGCTCAATCTTCTTACAGACGGGCTTTTTAAGAAGCTGCATAAAGGAGCTGCCGGAAAGTATTTTGAAGATATACTTGAACATGTGATCGTTAAGAATAATCATAAGTGCGAATATGTGATGCATCCGTCATATACAGCCGGAGAAGAACGGCGCAACAGGGAAAAAGACAGGATACTCCGAATCACCTCCGGATGGGATGACAGAACACGCGAAGAATATATTGCCATGCAGCAGGAACTGGAAAAATGGCAGAGCAGCACGGATACGAAGGAAGCGCTTGAGTCACTTCCGGCGCTTTCCATAGAAGATATAGATGACAAGCCGGAGGATTTTGCCTGTGAATATGAACGATACAAAGGCTGCGATGTTCTGCTGCATCCGATAAATACGGATGGAATATTATATGTTACACTGTATTTTGATATAGATGGTATAAGTGCTGACAACATTAAGATTCTTTCGCTTATGAATGAAATAATCGGCAACAGCCGTACGCTTAAACATGACGGGTCCAAGATTCAGGCATTGCTAAGAATGTATTGCGGAAGTCTTGATTCGGGCATAGTATCATATGCGGGAAACGAAAACGTATCTGACAGTGTGAAGTATTATATTGCATTCAGTGCACTTGAGGAAAAAATACAGCCGGCCATGGAACTCATTGCCGAATTTATCAACGACTGCTGTTTTGATGACCTGAAGGACATTAAGGATATCGTACATCAGTATATAGTTGATTTTAGAGATGGAGTCACATCATCAGGAATCGGTGCGGCGATGAGCCGCGTGGCATCATCATGGTCGCTTTCGGGAGTTGTGGGCGAATACAGCGGAGGTATTACATACTATAATTGGCTTAAGGATATAGGAGATAATTTTGACGTGGAATATCCCAAGGTCAAAGCGTGTATGGAAGCACTTAAACCACACATATTTGACAGTGCAAGAATGACCGTCAGCGTTACGGGAACGATGCATGATTGTGCACATATTGTTACGGATTTCTTTGCGGGAGCATTCACGTCGGGAAATGAGAGAGCCGGACATGATCTGATCGAACTTAACAAGCCTGCCAGGGAGGGAATAGTGATACCTTCTGATGTGTCATTTGCGGTAATGGGAAGCAGCATGATGGCACACGGATTACGTTATTCGGAAAGGGCAAGACTGGCATCCAAGATAATTTCGTTAGATTATCTGTGGAATGTTGTGAGAGTTAAGGGCGGCGCATACGGAACGGATTTCCAGGTAAGGGAGAACGGATTTGCATCATGTTACACATACAGAGATCCGGATATTGCAGGATTCATTAAGAACACAGATAAAATAGGTGAATTTCTGAAAAAATTCTGTGCGGAATGCGATGATATAACTGAATATATAATAGGTGCGGTTGCAGATATGTCACCGGTGTTTACACCTAAAACCAAAGGAAATATCGCAGACACGCTTTTTTTCAGAAGAATAAGCTACGAAAGCAGATGCTTACGGAGAAAAAATCTTCTGAATGCACGCCCGGAAGACATTGCCGGAATCGCAGATGCACTCGGTAAATGTGTGTCCGCGGGAAGCATGTGTGTTGTCGGTCCGCGCAAACAGCTCGAGAAACTTAATCTCGACAAAATATATGAATTGTAAATAGCCTATTGACTATCGGGCTCACAGGCTTTACAATGTTATGCGTAAAACAAGTTAATACATGGAATTAATCCCGCTTATTCAGAGTGATGGAGATACATAGGATCTGAGAAGTCACGGCAACCCCTTAACAGGAAGGTGCCAGCCTGAGCGAAATTAGAAGTTACATATATTATGTGATATATGGCAATTTCGAGCAATAAGTGGATTTGATTACGAATTTATAATCGAGTCCATATTTGTGTATGGACTCGTTTTTAATACTATAATTTAAAGGAGATTACGATGGAGAAATTTTTATTTACTTCAGAATCGGTCACGGAAGGACATCCGGACAAAGTCTGTGACCAGATTTCAGATGCGATACTGGACGCATTGCTTGAGCAGGATCCGATGAGCCGTGTCGCATGCGAGACATGCTGCAACACAGGTTTTGTGCTTGTAATGGGTGAGATTACAACCAAAGCCAATATTGATATCCAGAAAATAGTAAGGGATACGGTTAAGGAAATAGGATATACAAGTACTGATATCGGATTTGACGGAAATACCTGCGCGGTAATGGTTGCACTTGACAGACAGTCACCGGATATCGCAATGGGAGTTGATAAGGCACTTGAGGCCAAAGAATCCGGTATGGATGATGCTGATATCGATGCAATCGGAGCCGGAGACCAGGGAATGATGTTCGGTTATGCCACCAATGAGACCGAGGAATATATGCCATATCCTATAGCACTTGCACACAGGCTTGCCAGACAGCTTGCCAGGGTTCGTAAAGACGGCACTCTTAAGTACTTAAGACCGGATGGCAAGTCACAGGTTACCGTTGAATATGATGAGAACAATAAAGCAATTCATCTTGACGCTGTTGTAATATCAGCACAGCATGATCCTGATGTTACACAGGAACAGATTCATGCGGATATCCGCAAATACGTACTGGATCCGGTTCTTCCGGCAGAACTTGTCGATGATAAGACTAAGTTTTTCATTAATCCTACAGGACGTTTTGTAATAGGCGGACCGCAGGGCGACAGCGGACTCACGGGACGTAAGATTATTGTAGATACATATGGCGGATACGCAAGACACGGCGGCGGAGCTTTCTCCGGAAAGGACTGCACCAAGGTGGACCGTTCTGCAGCTTACGCAGCAAGATATGCAGCCAAAAATATCGTGGCAGCAGGACTTGCAGACAGATGTGAAATACAGCTGTCATATGCAATCGGAGTTGCACATCCGACATCAATCAATGTACAGACTTTCGGCACGGGTAAGCTTGATGACGCAAGACTCGTTGAGATTGTCAGAGAGAATTTTGATTTAAGACCGGCCGGAATCATCAAGATGCTTGATTTGAGAAGACCGATTTACAAACAGACAGCATCGTACGGACATTTCGGACGTACAGACATTGACCTTCCGTGGGAGAAGACCGACAAGGCAGATGACTTAAGAAAATATTTATAAAGTTTATAATACTTTAGTATTTTTTGATTGTGTTTTATGTTAAAATAGGTTCGGACAGGATTTGTCCGGACCTTTTTGTTTGACAGGAGCCAGTATGAAACTTTCAACTAAGTTAAAAATATCATTTGCAATACTTATAATTGTGCCGGTGTTACTTTTTTCAGTGGCACTTATACTTGTGGCATCTTTTAAACTTAAGGAAATCAGGCGCAGCTATAATGCGGATGGGACTTCATACGAGACACTCATCAATCCTGCAGCCCTGGTGTTCAATATATGCGAAAGTGAGTACAGCAAGCTGGCTGACGCGGCGGATAATGAGCCGTATCTTTTCTCGGATTATGATTTTATGGATGGGATAAACACAGAACTCAAGAAGAGAAGTGCTTTCCTTGTAGTGGTTAAGAATTCAGAGTGCGTCTATTCCGGCGATGAACGCTCTGACGAAATCCTTGAACAGATTAACAGAATAGATTATAATGGGGACTCTGACAGAGCGGCAATTTATCTTGAACAAGAGCAGGCGATTGTCAATATCATAGATTACGGCGATCCCGGCAACAGCGGGTATGCATATGTTGTCATGTGTATTGATGAACTGGTGCCGCAGATGAAGATGCTTATCTTTGACGGAATTGTGGGTATCGTGCTTATCCTTATTTTCACGAGCGGTATATTTACCACATGGATATATAAAGAAACGGTATCACCTATCAATAAATTGAAACTGGCCACATATAATATTAAGAACGGTAATCTTGATTTTAAGATGGATGTTGAGGGCAAGGACGAGATAGCGGAACTCTGCAGGGATTTTGACAGCATGAGAAAAAGGCTTCTGGAAAATGCCGAGGATAAGATTAAGATAGACAACGAGAATAAGGAACTTATAAGAAATATCTCCCATGATTTAAAAACTCCTATTACAGCCATCAAAGGCTATGTGGAAGGAATAATGGACGGTGTTGTGGATACACCGGAGAAGATGGACAGATATGTTAAGACCATATATAATAAAGCTTGTGATATGGATAAACTTATAGATGAACTTACATTTTACTCAAAGATTGACACGGACAGGGTACCATATAATTTCGTATGTATTAATCTTACGGATTATTTTGAGGACTGTGTGGAAGAAATAGGAACAGAACTGGATGCGGAGGGTGTCAGACTTTCGTATTCCAATGAAATCAGCCGTAAGACCACGATCATAGCAGATCCGGAGCAGCTTAAACGTGTAATAAATAATATCGTGAGCAATTCGGTCAAATACCGCGACAAAGAACAAAGTGCGATTGATATAAGACTCACGGAGAACCGTGACAATGTATTTATTGATATAGAAGATAACGGCAAGGGAATAGAGCCAAAGGACCTTCCGCATATTTTTGACCGCTTTTACAGGGCTGACGCCTCACGCAACACAGCCGCCGGCGGAAGCGGGATAGGTCTTTCGATTGTAAGCAAGATTATTAAAGATCATGGTGGAACGATAAGCGCAGAGAGTACACCGGGAGTCGGCACAATAATGCATATCACCATGATCAAACACAAACAGGCCAAGCCGGTTCCCAAGAGAATAGATAAAGAATAGAAATAAGACAGGAGATGACAAAATGAGTACCAAGAAAAGAATTCTGATAGTAGAAGATGAACAGAGCATTGCGGAACTTGAGAAAGATTATCTTGAACTGAGTGATTTTGAAGTTGTTATAGCCAATAACGGAACTGACGGACTGGGACTTGCCATGAGTGAGGATTTTGATCTCTATATTCTTGACATAATGCTGCCGGGAATGGACGGTTTTGAGATATGCGAGAGAATAAGAGAGATAAGCAACGCCCCTATCCTTATGGTTTCCGCACGTAAAGAGGATATTGATAAGATACGCGGGCTGGGACTAGGAGCGGATGATTATATTACGAAACCGTTCAGCCCGAGCGAACTCGTAGCGCGTGTCAAAGCCCACATGTCAAGATATGCAAGGCTTGTGTCATCCAATGCTGAGCCGAATGATGAGCTTGAGATCAGAGGAATCAAGATTGACCTTACCGCGCGAAGGGTTTTTGTAAACGGTGAGGAGAAGAATTTTACAACAAAAGAGTTTGATTTGCTGGTATTCCTTGCCAAGCATCCTAACCGTGTGTATACGAAGGAAGAACTTTTTAAAGAAATCTGGGAGATGGATTCCGTGGGCGATATTGCAACGGTAACTGTCCATATTAAGAAGATACGCGAAAAGATAGAATATAATACATCTAAGCCGCAGTATATTGAGACAATATGGGGCGTGGGATACCGCTTTAAAATTTAAAACAGTGTTTGACAAATCGAACACGATATGTCTATAATAATTATGTTTAAGACTTTGATGGAGACAGTAGTCTTTTTCCGAACATTTCAGAGAGCCGCGGTGCTGTGATGCGGTATAAGTAGGAATCAGATGAATATCACTCCGGAGTTTCTATCTGAACGCTGTTAAGGCTATTAAGAGATGACGGTTTTCTCCCGTTACAGAGAACGCATATGTTGGTATGCCGAACGGATGCTGCGATGCAGCACACTGATTATTATTGATTTTCAGGCCTCTGCCAATTACCGGCAGAGGTTTTTTAAATTACCGTTGCCGTGTCAGAATATAATTTATTGAAAGGAAGAGTAAGATGTACGAGAAAGTTTCTGCAGAATTGAAACTCGTCGAGAGAGAAAAACAGATTGAAAAGTTCTGGAAAGACAATCAGATTTTTGAAAAAAGCATGAAGATGCGTGAGAATTGCCCATCATATACATTCTATGATGGACCGCCTACCGCTAACGGAAAGCCGCATATCGGCCATGTTCTTACGCGTGTAATCAAGGATATGATTCCGCGATACAGGACAATGAAAGGATATATGGTACCGCGTAAGGCAGGATGGGATACACACGGTCTTCCGGTTGAGCTTGAAGTTGAGAAGAAGCTCGGACTTGACGGCAAGGAACAGATTGAACAGTACGGACTTGAGCCGTTTATCGAGCATTGCAAGGAAAGTGTATGGAAGTATAAGGGAATGTGGGAGGATTTCTCCAATACAGTCGGTTTCTGGGCCGATATGGACCACCCTTATGTAACATATGATAATGACTTCATAGAGTCCGAATGGTGGGCCCTTAAGGAAATCTGGAATAAAGGACTTCTTTACAAAGGATTTAAGATTGTTCCTTACTGCCCGAGATGCGGAACCCCTCTTTCATCACATGAGGTTGCACAGGGATATAAAGCAGTTAAGGAACGCTCGGCAATCGTAAGATTTAAGGTTAAAGGTGAGGATGCTTATTTCCTCGCATGGACAACAACACCTTGGACACTTCCATCCAATGTGGCACTCTGCGTCAACCCTGATGACACATACTGTAAGGTTAAGGCTGTTGACGGATATACCTATTATATGGCAGAAGCACTTCTTGACAAGGTTCTCGGAACACTTGAGAGAGAAGAGGGAACACCGGCTTATGAAGTTCTTCAGACATATAAAGGAAGTGAACTTGAATATAAAGAGTATGAGCCGCTTTATGCATGTGCTGCGGAATCAGCAGCCAGACAGAACAAGAAAGGCCATTTCGTGACATGTGACGGATATGTATCCATGTCAGACGGTACAGGAATCGTACACATTGCACCGGCATTCGGTGAAGATGATGCGAGAATAGGCCGTAAATATGATCTTCCGTTTGTACAATTCGTAGACGGCAAGGGTGATATGACTGAGGAAACGCCTTATGCAGGCCTTTTCGTTAAGAAAGCAGACCCTGAAGTCCTTAAAGACCTTGATGCGGAAGGTAAGCTTTTTGCAGCACCTAAATTTGAACATGATTATCCGTTCTGCTGGAGATGCGATACACCTCTTATCTATTATGCGAGAGAGTCATGGTTCATTAAGATGACAGCGGTTAAGGATGACCTTATCCGTAACAATAATACAATCAACTGGATTCCTGAGACAATCGGAAAAGGACGTTTCGGCGCATGGCTTGAGAATGTTCAGGACTGGGGAATCAGCCGTAACAGATATTGGGGAACTCCTCTTAATATCTGGCAGTGCGAGGGTTGTGGCAAGATGCACTCCATAGGAAGCATTGCAGAACTTAAAGAATTGTCGGATAACTGTCCTGACGATATTGAACTCCACCGTCCGTTCATTGATGCGGTAACAATTAAGTGTCCGGATTGTGGAAAAACCATGAAGAGAGTGCCGGAAGTTATCGACTGCTGGTTTGACTCGGGAGCAATGCCTTTTGCACAGCATCATTATCCGTTTGAGAATAAGGAACTTTTTGAGAAGCAGTTCCCGGCAGACTTTATTTCTGAAGCTGTTGACCAGACAAGAGGATGGTTCTACTCACTGCTTGCAGAATCAACATTGCTGTTTAATAAGGCACCGTATAAGAACGTAATCGTTCTCGGACATGTACAGGATGAGAACGGCCAGAAGATGAGTAAATCAAAGGGCAATGCGGTTGATCCGTTTGATGCTCTTGAAACACATGGCGCAGATGCAATCAGATGGTATTTCTACTCGAATTCGGCACCATGGCTTCCGAACAGATTTTACGATAAGGCCGTTACCGAAGGACAGAGAAAATTCCTCGGAACAATCTGGAACACATATGCATTTTTCGTGCTTTATGCGAATATAGATGAATTTGACGCAACCAAGTATCAGCTTGAATATGATAAACTTTCCGTAATGGATAAGTGGATTTTAAGTAAGCTCAACTCACTTGTGAAATCAGTGGATTCTTATCTTAATGATTATAAGATTCCTGAGACGACAAGAGTTCTTGAAGAATTTGTTGACGACCTCAGCAACTGGTATGTAAGACGTTCAAGAGAACGTTTCTGGGCTAAGGGAATGGAGCAGGATAAGATAAATGCTTACATGACACTTTATACCTGTCTTGTAACACTTTGCAAGGTAGCAGCTCCTATGATACCGTTTATGACAGAGGAAATTTATCTCAATCTTGTCAAGAGTATCGATAAGGATGCACCGGAGAGCATACATCTTTGTGATTATCCTGTAGCTGACGAAACATATATTGATAAAGAGCTTGAGAAGAATATGGATGAAGTTCTTAAAATCGTTGTTATCGGACGTGCGTGCCGTAATGCAGCCAATATCAAGAACAGACAGCCTATCGGCAAAATGTATGTTAAGGCACCTTTTGAAGTTCCGGAATTTTTCAAGGAAATTATTGAGGATGAACTTAACGTTAAGGCAGTGGAATTTACGGATGACGTAAGAGCATACAGCTCATACAGCTTCAAACCGCAGCTTAAGACAGTAGGTCCTAAGTACGGTAAACTCCTCGGACAGATCCGTCAGGCTCTTTCGGCAATTGACGGCAATGCTGCCATGGATGAGCTCAATGCCAATGGAATGCTTACATTTGATTTTGGCGGAGAGAAAGTTGAACTTACCAAGGATGATCTTCTTATTGATATTGCACAGACAGAAGGCTTTGAATCGGCAAGCGATAACGGTGTGACGGTTGTTCTTGATACAAATCTTTCTCCTGAACTTATTGAGGAAGGCTTTGTAAGGGAGCTTATCAGTAAGATACAGACCATGAGAAAAGAAGCAGGATTTGAAGTAATGGATAAGATTACCGTTTCTTCGGAAGGTAATGATAAAATTGCCGCGCTTCTGGATAAAAATTCAGATACCGTTAAGGCGGAGGTTCTTGCAACCGACATAATATCTGGAGAAATAAAAGGTTACTCTAAGGAATGGAATATCAATGGCGAGACAGTTACATTGGGTGTTTCCAAAAATTAAACAAAGGGAGAAATCAGGATGGAGAAAATGGAGTTTGACAAAGAAGATTTCAAAAAACAGGTAGTGTCAAATGTCAAGAACATGTACAGAAAGACAATTGACGAAGCAAGCAAACAGCAGGTTTTTCAGGCAGTTGCATATACGGTTAAGGATTATATAATCGACAGATGGATTGCAACACATAGGGAATTTGAGAAAGAGGATGCCAAGACCGTGTACTATATGTCGATGGAATTCCTCATGGGACGTGCGCTCGGCAACAACATGATTAACCTTACGTGTTACAAGGAAGTTAAAGAAGCACTTGATGAGCTTGGTTTTGACCTTAATGTTATAGAAGATCAGGAACCGGATGCGGCACTCGGAAACGGTGGCCTCGGACGTCTTGCAGCATGTTTCCTCGATTCACTTTCAACACTCGGATATCCGGCATACGGCTGTGGAATCAGATACAGATACGGTATGTTTGCACAGAAGATTGAGAACGGATATCAGATTGAGATTCCGGATGACTGGTTAAGAGACGGTAACCCATTTGAGATCAAGAGACCTGAATATGCGGTTGAAGTTAAATTCGGCGGATATGTAAGATCTTATGTTGATGATAAGGGAAGAGACAATTTCGTACAGGAAGGATACCAGTGTGTACGCGCCGTACCTTATGATCTTCCGGTTGTCGGATATGGCAATAATATTGTAAACACATTAAGAATCTGGGATGCAGAGCCTATCCAGGAGTTTAACCTTGATTCTTTTGACAAAGGTGATTACCACAAGGCAGTTGAGCAGGAGAACCTTGCAAAAACTATCTGCGAAGTCCTTTACCCTTGCGATGACCATTATGCAGGTAAGGAATTAAGACTTAAGCAGCAGTATTTCTTCGTATCAGCAAGTGTTCAGAGAGCAGTTGCCAAATATAAAGAGACACATGATGATGTAAGAAAGCTTTATGAGAAAATCTGCTTCCAGCTTAACGATACGCATCCGACAGTTACGGTAGCAGAACTTATGAGAATTCTTATGGATGACGAGAAACTCACATGGGATGAAGCATGGGAAGTTACCAACAAGGCATGTGCATATACCAATCATACAATTATGGCTGAGGCACTTGAAAAATGGCCTATTGAACTCTTCTCAAGACTTCTTCCGAGAATATATCAGATTGTTGAAGAGATTAACAGACGATTTGTTGAGCAGGTTAAGAAATTATACCCAGGCAATCAGGATAAAATCGCCAAGATGGCAATCATCTATGACGGTCAGGTTAAGATGGCAAACCTCGCAATCGTTGCAGGTTTCTCTGTAAACGGTGTAGCAGCACTTCATACGGAAATTCTTGAGAAACAGGAACTTAAGGATTTCTATGAGATGATGCCTGAGAAGTTCAATAATAAGACCAACGGTATTACACAGAGAAGATTCCTTCTTCACGGAAATCCGCTTCTTGCTGACTGGGTAACCAGAAAGATTGGCGATGAGTGGATCACAGATCTCTCACAGATAAAGAAACTTGCGGTATATGCAGATGATGAACTCAGCCGTCAGGAATTTATGCAGATTAAATACCAGAACAAGTTGAGACTTGCAGCTTATATCAAAGAGCATAACGGAGTTGATGTTGACCCGCGTTCGATTTTTGACGTACAGGTTAAGAGACTTCATGAATATAAGAGACAGCTTCTTAATATCCTTCATGTAATGTATCTGTATAACCAGATCA
>OMDN01000229.1_pt1 | contig 13029 bp, 9 predicted proteins | sample 1645191 | NCBI WGS metagenome assembly OMDN01 (sample SAMEA103958154, study PRJEB25191) | human gut metagenome | reverse complement strand
ATGAAGATTTTTCACCTCAAAGAACATTTCAAACAATTCAAAACAGCTTCTTAGTTCAATAATCTATTAATCATTTGTATCTTTGTTGTCTGCGTCCGGAACGGAAGGTCTTCGCCGGGCGCGGGCAACAACCATGTTTTGGTGACATTAAGACAACAACGAATATGAACAAAGGCAAAATGACCAATTTCAGGTGGGTGATCTGCGCGATGCTCTTCTTCGCGACGACGGTCAACTATCTTGACAGACAAGTGCTTTCCCTTACTTGGGACGAATTCATCAAACCGGAATTCCATTGGAATGAGATCGACTACGGCAACATTACCGGCCTGTTCGCGATAGTCTATGCGATAGCACAGCTTTTCGCCGGGCGCATCGTGGACCGGCTTGGAACCAAGAAAGGGTACGCTGTCGCCATAGGAGTCTGGTCATTGGGAGCGTGCGTCCATGCTCTCTGCGGACTTGCGACCGAGGCCTACATCGGTGTGGGTTCAAGGCTTGAGCTGGTTCAGGCGACCGGAGACATGGCAGTGGCCATCTCCACATTCAGTGTCTATATGTTCATGTTCGCCAGATGCGTTCTGGCTTTGGGCGAGGGGGGCAACTTCCCGTCCGCAATCAAGGCCACCGCTGAATATTTTCCTAAGAAGGACCGCGCTTTCGCCACATCCATATTCAACTCCGGGGCATCGATAGGGGCTTTGGTGGCTCCTTTGACGATCCCTGTCCTGGCTGCGAAGTTCGGCTGGGAGATGGCGTTCCTCATCATCGGCGCACTGGGCTTCGTCTGGATGGGTTTCTGGGTGTTCATTTACAGGAAGCCTTCCGAGAGCAAGCATGTTAATGCGGAGGAACTTGCGTACATCGAGCAGGACGCCTCCCTTGACGCTGAATACGCCAAAAAGAATGAGGCTGAGACGGATGGAGGCAAGATGGGAATATTCCAGTGCCTCAAGCATCGTCAGGCGTGGGCTTTCATTCTCGCGAGGTTCTTCACCGACGGCGTATGGTGGTTCTTTCTGTTCTGGACTCCGTCCTATCTCAACACCCAATTTGGCATCAAGACTTCCGATCCGGCTGGTATCGCATTGATTTTCACCCTCTACTTGATCACGATGCTCTCCATCTTCGGCGGGAAACTTCCTACCATATTCATCAACAGGACGGGCAAGGATCCGTACACCTGCCGCACAAGAGCGATGCTGATCTTCGCTCTCATCCCGCTGGTGGTACTTCTGGCCCAACCGCTCGGTCAGATCTCGCCTCTCTTCCCTGTGATCTGCATCGGTCTTGGCGGAGCCGCCCATCAGAGCTGGTCGGCTAATCTTTACACTGTCGGAACCGACATGTTCCCGAAGAAAGCCGCCGCGACAATCACCGGAATCTGCGGAATGGCCGCCGGTCTGAGCTCGTTCATGTTCCAGAAGGTCGCCGGACATCTCTTTGTCTATGCCGGTGAGACGAATCTTCGTTTCCTTGGCTTTGAGGGCAAACCGGCAGGCTACTTCATCATCTTCTGCTTCTGTGCCGTCGCCTACATCCTTGGCTGGACCGCGATGAAGGCCTTGGCGCCTAAATACGAGCCTATCTCCGAATAGTGGGTGATCAATGAATATGAAAACAGGGCGGTCCGTCAAGGAAACCGCCCTGTTTTTTTCAGATGAAAGAAACCTGAAAATCACCGGCTGGAAGGAATAGTGTACACCGAAGGGGTTTGGGGAGTACGCTCCCCAATGCCCCCAGGGGCTGTCACGTAAGGGACTGGGGGTGAATATTAGAAAAGAGTTTGGCCAAAAGTAACTTTTGGCCAAACTCCTTTTCTATTTTAGAAAGTCATCGAAATAGTTCGTGACCTTGTCCATCAGGTGAATCCTCCATGTCCCGAAGACATTGTGCTCGGAGCAGGGGTAAGGGAAGTAGTCCAGCTGGACGTTATTCTCAATGCATTTCTGCACGAAACTCAGGCTGTGCTCCCAGACTACCGTGTTGTCTATGGCTCCTTGGCAGATGAGCAGCTTGCCCTTGAGGTTGCCCACCTTGCCGATCAGGCTTGTCTGCGCGAACCCGTCAGGATTTGTGGCCTCCGTCTCCATGTAGCGTTCTCCGTACATGATCTCGTACCATTTCCAGTCGATGACCGGTCCGCCGGCGACACCGACCTTGAATGTCTCCGGGTGGTTTGTCATCAATGAGATGGTCATGAACCCACCGTAGCTCCAGCCGTGTACCCCGATTCTGTTTGGATCCACGAACGGCAGGGATTTCAGCATGTTGATACCCTCCATCTGGTCGGCCATCTCGTTCCGGCCGCAATGACGGTGGATGGCTTTCTCATATTCAGCGCCCCTGTTCTGTGTGCCCCGGTTATCCTGGACATAGACGATGTAGCCTTTCTGGGCCATCAGCATCTCCCACATGCGCACCTGTCCGAGCCATGTGTTCTGGACCATCTGCGAGTGAGGACCTCCATAGACGTAGAGAACCACAGGGTATTTCTTCGCGGGATCGAAATCTGTCGGCAGGAAGAGCCTGTACCAGTTGTCATATTTGCCGTCGGCGCTCTTTACCGTGCCGAAGAGGACTTCTCCTGTCTTGTAGGCCTTGAGAGGGTCATCGGCTGTGACAAGGTTGCGGATTAGCTTCCCGTCAGCGGTCATGATGTTGGTGACGCGCGGCACGTTGAAGCTGCTGTAGTTGTCGATGTACTTGGTGCAGTCATCGTTGAGGCTGATAGTGTGCCAGCCTTCCTCGGTTGTCAGCCTGACCGGTTTGCCAAACTTTGCCTTGGTGATCACGTTGGACTGTCCCTTCGGTCGCTGAGCCTGCCGAAGCGATGTCTTGACTTCGATCCTGAACAGATGGTTCTCCACCGGCGAAACCTCCGCCGAGGTGTAATAGACAAACCTTCCGTCGTTGGCAAGGTACTCAACATCAGCGTCAACCTCGGTCAGCCGTCTCACCGTCCCCAAAGTGTCACACAGGTAAAGGTTACGGAATCCATCCCTATTGTTAGTCCTATAGATGAATGAATATGTCCCCTTGAGGAATCTCACCGGATCCAGGGGTTCCACGTAGCGGGAATCGTCCTCGGTGAGGATGGTGCGGGCGAACGACCCGTCGGCAGCCCTGTACATGTTCAGTTTCAGATGCTTCTGGGTGCGGTCGAGAACCTGTATGAGCACATTCCTGCTGTCCGGTGACCAACTGATGTTGGTAAGGTACCGGTCACTGCCATATTCATTGACATCGCACCACGCTGTCTTTCCGGTTGCGACATCGTAGATCCCGAGTCTCACATTCTCGCTCTCCATGCCGTTCATCGGGTATTTGATGTTCTTGAGCGAACCGGTGCGTGTGGTTATGTCCAGAAGAGGAAAGTCTGAGACCTTGGAGTCATCCTTCCTGTAGAAAGCCAGCTTGGAGCCATCTGGAGACCAGAATATTCCTCCTTCGATCCCGAACTCGTTGCGGCTGACAGTCTGTCCGTAGGTGATGTCAGGGTTCTCGCTCTTCGCCACGAGGACAGGGGACTTGTCGAAGATGTAAAGGTCTTTGCCGACAGTGTAGGCGAATGTCCCGGCATCGCTCCGTGTGATGTCCGCGGCTTCTTTAGGGAAGCCTTCCGGAAGCCTTGTGGCGGAATATTCAGAGACCTCTCCGGTGCTGAGATCCTCCTGCATCCACTTGCCGTCTTTGTGGAATATGAATGTGTCACTGTCTTTCCAAGAAGCCGCGACGCTTGCGGGACGGACATTCCTGCCGAGCACGGCCTCTTCCATGGTGAGTTGTTTACCCTCCGGGTTCGCCGGATGGGTAGTGATGACTCCGGTCTGGGCGTTGAGAACGAACGGAGTCGCCAACGCGATGATTGTGAGAACTCTTTTCATTATTCCTCTGTTGGTGTTGATGTCGAGACAATCCTGTCCACGACGTATTTCTGCATCCCCCGCCATGGAAGTGTTCCGAGATACTCCTTGTAATGCAGTTCGACCGACTTGCCGCTGCATCTCATGAGTTCGTTGGCGACCTCTTCATCCTCGACAGAGAAGTCGAAGATGTAGGATTCTACCGTGGCGCCTCCGGTGTTCTTGTTGGAGCCTCTGAATCCGGCCTGGATCAGCTTGCCCTCGTAGGTCTTCCAGACGTAGCCTTTGTAGATGAACTGGTTGAGTTCGCCGGCCTTCACTCCGTCACCGAAGACGAAGTAGAACCGTATGTAGAGGAATCCGGCCAGAGCCAGTGCCAGGATGACACCGGTCCACGTTATGATCTTGCCTTTTGTTGTCATGGCAGTTTATTTTATCGGGTTGCCTGTAAGCTCCCATCCTGTGATCGTGGAAATGTACGGAATCACGGTGTGGGCAATCTTGAGATGTCCGTTGTAGTTTGGATGGCCGTCGGCTCCCATGTCCTCCACATTGTTGTGGACAGACTGGGTGAGATTCATGATGTGGATGTTCTTCAGTCCGCAGTCATCCAGAACCTTGCGGACATATTCAAACATAAGGAAGTCGTGCTTCGGGACCATGCAGAGGATAGGGTGGTCCTCGCCGTAGTTTTCCTTGACCTCTTTCATGAGTTTGATGTAGTTCTTGACGAACAGCCTTTCTGCCGGCTGCATCCCTCTTGAGAAGTCATTGGTTCCAAGGTAGATGACAGTGATGTCCGGCTTTAGCCCGCAGGCCTTGGCGTCCCATCTGCTGTCCTTCGCGCTGTCGAATGTCTGGATGTAACGTTCCGGCATGCAGTAGTCGGTGAACTTGCTGTTGTAATTCCGGACTATTCCCATCCCGGAGTGCGCCACGACGATCTGGTCCGCGTCAAAGTACCTTGCCGCCGCACAGGCGTAGGTCAGGTTCTGGTTCTCGGTCTCTGGCTTGAAGCGCTCCTTGTTGGAGCTTTCCGTGCCGTAGCCGCAGGTGTAGGAGTCTCCGACATATTCAATGATCCTGCTCTTCGGCGCGTCAGCCTGGAGGAACTCTCCGTCGGTGATGAACTCGCTGATGGTGGTGACACCCTGCTCGCCCTCGGTGCGTTTCTGGAGAATCACCTGATGTGGCGCCTTGGCGGCTTTCTTGTCCTTCCCGAAGTGGGCCTTGAGCTCTTCGGCGCTGAATATCACGATGGTGGTGTCGGTTCCGTGCACGGCCACTACCTTGTCCGGCGTGGTGTCCATAGATCCGTCAAGCCAGACGTTGTAGTAGTTCTTCTTGGTGTCCGAAACTTTGAAACTCAAAGAGTTACCTTGGAATCTTACTTTCGTGTAAACTCCGGTCCAGTCAAACGAGACATTCCCGTCCTTTACCTCGGTTCTGCCGATGTAGGTTATTCTTGAGTCTGATGCCTTTATGGCTGTCACCGCCGTTTTCGGCGCGGCTGACATTGATACGGCCGCCCAAATGGCCACCGTCAGAAGAGTTATCCTTTTCATTTTCATCTGTGATTGGTTTAATGAATACAAATTTAATGAATATCCCCGATTAAGTAAGTAACATGAAAAAAATAAGTTGCCTCAGATTAAGAGAATATTTTCGAGGATGGATCTATTTTCGAAGAAGGAGTGTGCCACATGACTGATGGGAAAAGAGAATGCCGAAATGGAGGAGCATATACGAAAAAAGGAACCGTTCTTTCGAGCGATTCCTTTTAATCATTAGGCACCGTCGCCGGCACCCTTGTACTGGGTAGGAGAATCGAACTCCTATTGCAAGATTGAGAATCTTGAGTACTAACCGTTATACGAACCCAGCGTTTCGGTTTTGAGATTGCAAAGATAGGCAAAAATCCTTAACCTCCAAAATTATTTGCATTCAGAATGTGTTTTTTTTGAGAATCTGACGAAAAAAGAGGCCACGGACAATTCCGCAGCCTCTTAAAACTATCGTTTCCGTGGCAGAAATTACTTCTGACGGTTCTTGTATCTCTGGTAGAATTTGTCGACGCGTCCGGCGGTGTCAACGAGCTTGACTTTGCCGGTGTAGAATGGGTGAGATGTGTTGGAGATCTCGACCTTCACTACCGGATACTCAACTCCGTCAACAACGAGAGTCTCTTTGGTCTCTGCGCATGAGCGGGTGATGAACACGGTGTCGTTCGACATATCCTTGAAAGCTACAAGGCGGTAGGTTTCGGGATGAAGTCCTTTTTTCATTTCTTTATTGTTTTTAAAGTTGTTTTACTTCTTGCAAACAGTCTGCAAAGTTAATCTTTTTTTGAAGATTTACAAACGTCATCGCAGATTATTCAATTAAACTTTCTAGTTTTTGACCGGGCGGAGCACGAATGTGAACTCACGCTCGGCGGCTGGCACAAGGTACTGATCCAAAGGCAGAGTGCCCCATGAGTGGATGCCTCCGACTCCCATCTGCATAAGATCGAAGTTGACGTAGGTAGTGCCGTTGGCACGGTCGTTCTCGTGGGCCTTTGCCTTGAGACTCAATGAGTGACGGGCCTCGCCGTTCTGGGTGTTTGTCTTGTTGGCGCGCTGCGGTGTGCCGTTCTCCATGCAGTCCAGATCCCTCATCTGGAACGGAAGGGCGGAGGCAGAGAACTTGCCTTCTGTCGTGATCTCAAGACCGGAACCCTCGGGATCAAGCAGACGGAAATATCTCAGACCGGTCTTCGTGCCGGATTCCTGGGTGCGGACATAGCCGTAGTGGTACTGGTCATTGACACTCTGGGTATAATGGCCCACAACGGCCGCGGAGTTCCTGTCGCAGTAGTTCTCCCAAGGTCCCTTGCCGTAGAAATCCACAGTGGAATAGCGTCCCGGCATGGCGAACTTCATTCCGAAACGGAACATGTCCGGAGCCTTTGCGAGACCGCCGGCGTCCTTCATCCTTTCGACGCCCTTGACGGAACCGTCGGCGAAGATCGTGTACGACATCTCCACAATGGCTGCACCACCAGCTATAGGCTCATATTCAGCAGTCAATGTGACATTCTCCTCGGTGTGGGCGGAGACCTTGAGTCCGTTCTTCGCGAGCCGGAACTCCGGGTACTTCCACACGCTCATGGCCTTGTAGGCCTTTGCACCCATATCGTTCTCAATCGGCGCGCGGGCGAATTCTGGAGTCAGAGGCTCGGAAAGCATCCGGACACCGTTCACGGTGTAGCCTGTGAGGAATCCGGTGGCCTTGTCAAACGTGGCCGTCCAGTCTGCCACACGGTCAGCCATTGTGCCTGCGAAGGCGAACGAGCCGGAGAACAAATACGCCTCGGAAGTCTCACTCTTAACCAAAGTTTTGCCACAAACGGAAGCGGAACCGGCATCGAAAGCGGCACTTGTCTTCTCTTGAAGCGTGATCTGGTCATAAGCAACCTCAGCACCTGCCGGAAGCACGCCGTCGGCGGTCTTGAGAACATACGAAACGTTCAGGAATATGTCAGCGTCGGCCTTCGGAAGTTCCTTGAAGCCAAGAACGATGGTCTCAGTCTTCTGAGGGGCGACGTTCAGGTTCTCGACGACTCCGGTGGAGACGGCCTCGCCGTCCACGGCGATATTCCAATGCATGCGGTACTGGCTGAGATCCTTGAAGAAATATTCATTATGGACGTTCACCTTTCCGAGCCCGGCGAGTGATGTGTGAATATTCCTGTGCTGGTAGCGCACCTCGTAGGCGTGAGGATGGAGGGTCCTGTCAGAGGCGATGACACCGTTGCAGTTGAACGAACCGTCTGAAGGATCATATTCATTGAAATCACCTCCGAAAGCGAAGATGTGGTCGGTGCCGCCGTCCTTGGCCGGCCAGCGGAGCGCCTGGTCCACGAAGTCCCAGATGAAGCCGCCCTGATAGGTAGGGTACTTGCGGATGAGGTCCCAGTATTCCTTGAAATTACCCATCGAGTTACCCATCGCGTGGGCATATTCACACTGGATCAATGGCTTGCCGCTCCTGCGGAGGACAATCGCCTCGCATTCGGCCGGGGAAACGTACATCGGGCAGTGGATGTCGGAGTTCTTGCCGCCGCACGCCCTTTCGTACTGAACAGGCCTCGAAGGGTCGTTCTCCTTCATCCATTTGTAGCAAGCCGTGAAGTTCTCGCCGTCTCCGGCCTCGTTGCCAAGACTCCAGATGATCACGGACGGGTGGTTGAAATCCCTGCGGAGCATCCTCTGGTCACGGCTGAGGTGTGCGGCCCTGAAATCAGCCCTGTGCGCGAGTGATGCCTCTTCGTAGCCCATTCCGTGGGACTCGATGTTGCCTTCGTCCACCACATAGAGACCGTACTTGTCGCAGAGGGCGTACCAGCGCGGGTCATCCGGATAGTGGCAGGTGCGCACGGCGTTCATGTTCAGTTCCTTCATGATGCGGATGTCCTTGATCATGTCCGCCTCGGAGACAACGTAGCCTTTGTCCGCGTTGATTTCGTGGCGGTTGGCACCCTTGATGAGAACCGGCTGGCCGTTGACCAGAAGCTGGCTGTCCTTTATCTCGACGGTCCTGAATCCGAAGTCGATGGAGGTGCTCTCGACCACGTCTTTTTTGTCGGAAGCGGTGACTTTCAAGGTGTAAAGGTCAGGGATTTCGGCGCTCCAAAGATCCGGGTTCCGGACAACGCCTGTAAGCGTGGCCTGGCCTTTTGACGGAGAGGCCTCCATGTAGGAGACTTGATTGCCGTTCTTGTCCACGATGGCGACGCGGATGTTCTTGATACCTTTGGTCACTTTGGCTTTCACCGTGTAGGCGCCGTCCATCCCGGCCGTGATGTTCACATCCTCAATGCGCTCTTTCTCACGGGTATAGACACAGACTCCGCGGGCGATTCCGCTGAACCTCCAGAAATCCTGATCCTCCAGATAGGAACCGTCGCACCAACGGAACACCTCCAAGGCGATGAGGTTCTCTCCTGCCTTGACGTACTTGGTGAGGTCGAAGCGGGCCTCCAGCTTGCTGTCCTCGCTGTAACCGACCATCTTGCCGTTGACCCAGACGCGGACATTGGATGTGGCCGAGCCGATGCAAAGGCAGATCTGCTTTCCAATCCAGGACTTGTCCACACTGAATGTGCGGCGGTACTGGCCCACGTAATTGTGCTCTGTGGCCGGGTATGGCGGGTTATTCTCGTAGTGTCCCCTCCATGCGAAGCCGACGTTAAGGTAGATAGGGTCATTGTACCCGTTCAACTCCCACATTCCCGGAACCGGGATGGTTCCCCAATCAGAGTCATCGTAGCCTACGGCCTCGAAGCCTTTTGTGCGTCCTTCGATGGTCTCGTTCCATTTGAATTTCCAGACTCCGTCCAGTGACATGGTCTTCTGCTGGTCTGTGACAAATGTGGCGGCCATGGGCAGGCGGTTTTCCTCGAATGTGTTCGGATCCTGCCAAGGCTCCATCCTGTCGTTTTTCTCCGCCCAAAGCGGGGTCGCGGCGAAAGCTGCCGCCAGAATCAGTAGTGTCTTTTTCATATTCATGAGTTTGTCATTATTTCGTGGTAATTCGGCCCGGCACTTCGGCAAGCTCATTGACCAGTCTTCTTCGGCCGCAGAGCCTGTCGAAGCGACCACCATGCTGAAACGCTATTTACGCAACAGTGTCACAGCGCCGTCCATCGTGGATGCAAGTATGTAAGTGTTGGCGCCCTCAGTCCAGACCTGCATCGGGTTCACGAGCGCGATGGAAATCTTTCGAGCCCAGAGGCGGCTTCCGTCCACGGCACTGAAACCGATGATGTTACCCTTGTCTGTCGGCATGATCACCTCATCTCCGACACGTACGATAGGAGTCGGAGAGATTTCATAGCCGGCACCGGTCTCCGTCTGCCAGTCCTTCTCAAGGGTCGCCGCATCCACGGAAGTGATTGTGTGCCACATGGATTTGCAATAGACTTTCTTACCGTCCGGCGAAACTCCCACAGCCTCGCGGGCGGCCCTGTCATAATGCTTCAGTTCCTTCCCGGTCGCGGCGTCAAGCGCGTAAAGACGCCTGTCCGGAACAGCTATGAATATCTTCCCGTCCGCCTTGACCGGCCAGACTGCCGCCGGGGAGTACATTCTCGAAGGCTTCTCGCACATCCATTCCCACTGGAGCGAACCTGTCTGAGGATCAAGAGAATAGAGCCTGTTGCCCCATGAGCCGAACACAACCTGCTCATTATCGACAAAGGCACGGCACTCGATGAATCCTTGAACGTCTGAATATGTCCACACAGCCTTTCCTTTCTTGAGGTCGAGGGCCCTGAAGCATCCGTCCGAAGCTCCGACATAGACCTTGCCATTGAATATCACAGGACTGCCAAGCACGGATTTCCTTGCGGCATATTTCCAGATTGTCTTTCCGTTCTTCGCGTTCAGGGCGTAGATGTTGCCGTCCGTGCATCCGAAGACAAGATATTTCCCCTGAACAGTTGGGGTCGAGAATATCTTGCCGGGGAATTTCTTGGACCAAACCCGTTTGCCATCCTTGACATTGATGCAACGCACGTAGCCGGAAGCCGTTGTGTACCAAGCCTTGCCGCCGTGCATCGCGAAACCTGCGGCGATGTTGCTGTCATCCTTGAACTTCCAGACCTCCTTCACCGGGCTGTCCTCGTTGACATCGTAGCGCATCCAAGGATAGCTTGCGGGAAGGCCGTCAGCATCGTAAGTCACGGTGTCCTTGACTTCGGTAAGCCTTTTGGTGTACCAAGGCTCAAACTGAACGGTCGTGGAACCGTAAAGCCTTCTTTCAGAGACCGTCACGCTATCGTTCTGGATGGTGAACACATTGTAGCCGGGTTGTTTCCCGGCCGTGAGAGTGGAACGGTCCAGAACGCCCGGTATGCCGTCATAGTTCAGCGCCACATTTGTGTGCCAATGGCCGCCGACCTCGAAACGGGTGCCTATCCTCTTGAGCTCGCGGGTCACATCGAAGTAGTTCAGCACCGATGTGTCCTGAGGATAGTGGTTGACAAAGATCGTCTTTTCACCTGGTTTGAGTCCTTTCAGCCATTCCATGCTTTCCTGCGGGATCAGCGCCGGGGCCATCCTCATGTCCGGACCGCAGTTGCAGCCGATGAAACGCCACCCTTTGCACTCGAACTCGTAGTTCTCGTAACCGAACACCTTGAGGAAGGTGTTGCAGCCGCTCTCGGACCATTTGGCGTCATGGTTTCCGGCCACGACATAGTACTTGTACCTGAGCGAATCAAGCATCTGCTTGACAGCCGCGATCTCCTCGTCGGTCCCGAAATCCGTGAGATCACCTCCGACCAGCACGAAGTCCAGACTGTCCAAAGTGTTGACATCCTTGACGCAACGGCTCAGATCCTTCACCGAGCCGCTTCCCGCCGAGTAATGCAGGTCAGTCAGGAACGCGAATTTGAGCGGAGTTTCTTGAGCGGTGGCAGTGGCTGCCATCGCGCAGAGGAACATAAACACAGACAAAAATCTTCTCATATTCATCTTAGCATCATTAATCATCTTTCCATCGTTGCCACTTCAAAGCTTCGGCAAACTCAGCAACCGCAATCCCGGCGGCCGATTGTCATGCTCCGGTCTCTTCTGCAGGCTCGGCGGCCGATTGTCTCGCTCCGGCCGCTTCTGCAGGCCCGGCGGCCGATTGTCTCGCTCCGGTCGCTTCTGCAGGCTCGGCGGCCGATTGTCATGCTCCGGTCGCTTCTGCAGGCCCGGCGGCCGATTGTCATGCTCCGGTCGCTTCTACAGGCTCGGCGGCCGATTAGTGGATTCAGGTCTCTGAGCTTGCCGAAGTGACTGAAACCTCCAAAAGAGGAAGCCTACAAATTTACTTATTTTAAAGGAATATTCCGCAAGCCAGTCATATTTCGAACCGTTTTATGAAAGAAATATTTGCGGATAACAGAAAAAGCGTTATCTTTGCACTCCACGAACAACGGTGCTTTGGCCGAGCGGTTAGGCACAGGTCTGCAAAACCTGCTACAGCGGTTCGATTCCGCTAGGCACCTCATTAAACCCCAGTAGAATCACTTCTACGGGGGTTGTTCTTTTAGGGGTTACTTATACAACCTTCATTGCGGATTGGTCTGGCAAGATACTTGGCAGACAATACATCCATCACTTTGTCGGCCATCTGGATGAGATTTCCGTCAATTAGGTCCTGCGTTATCAGATCAGACGCTCCGTTGCCAAAGCGGCCAATCTTGAACCGGGCATTCAGGCAATATGACTGCGGATCTTTGCCGAACAGCAGTAGTGCGGTCATTGTCATCTTGCCTTCCTCATTCATCAGTTTCAGGTTTCCGAGAATCTTCTCGATGCTGTCTTTCTCAGCGCTCTTGGCCAGCCTGCCGCTGGCAATTCCTTCCTTTACGAAATATGTGACTGCGGCAGGTTCAATATCCTTCAGCCCCGTACCTTCAACAATCTGCTCATCCCAGGATTTGCCCATTTTGCTGAGCGGAAAATTCTGGGCGGCCATTCCATCGAGTTGCTGTAGGGTGGTACCGGAGCGATAATACAGCCTGCCCTTATAAGTGATGGGCGTGTTGCTTGGAGCAATCGTAATCTTTATGTATTCCTTTCCGTTCTCCTCAAGCAGACTTACATCAGGAACGACTCCTGTCGTAGTGACTATCTTATTGGGAATATCCTCCATAAGTTTCTTGGCATTCGTCACACCGACAATGTTCCCATTGTCTTCCACCCCTGTGAGCAACGTCCTCCCTGCGAATTTGCGAATCCGCTCACATACTCCGGAAACTCATCTTTCCAGATCTTCTTGAAATCAAGGTTCTGTTCTCTTTCATGCCGTAAAATCTTATTGCTTAATGCAAACTTACATAAAAATCGGCGATCTTTACGCCCGTCCCATAAGAAACTGTTTTTAGAGGAAATGTACGAATAATCTAAAGTTAAGAGCCATCAAACCATTGCTTTCAGCAGGCTAATAACGGTACTTAGTAAGCGTTAAAAAATAACTTGCATCAGTTTAAATTTGCAGCACATTGATGTTCAGGTGATTCTATGTATACAATTTTATCGATTGACGCAACTTCTTTTTTCAACATCACTTAAGGGCATTATCCGCAAAGAATGCCAATCATTTACAAACCACGGACACGCTAAAACGC
>OMDN01000214.1_pt1 | contig 13451 bp, 10 predicted proteins | sample 1645191 | NCBI WGS metagenome assembly OMDN01 (sample SAMEA103958154, study PRJEB25191) | human gut metagenome | reverse complement strand
CACACCAGATTGCCGCGGTACTCGGTCCGGGACAGGGACCTGTCCTTCCCGAGGACGGGGGATTACATCTGCACCGGCTACACCGAGAACTCACTCGGTCCGGGACAGGGACCTGTCCTTCCCGAGGACCGTCCTTCCCCGCTTTGTGCCGTCCGGGAGATAGGTGAACGTCTCCGTCCCGCCGGCGTGTATCATCCTGGCGGGCCGGTTCTGCCTGTTGTATGAGGTGAGGGAGACCTTCCTGTTCAGGTCGGATGTCATGTTGCCGTTCCTGTCATAGGTGTACTCCACGGCCTCTGACACCACGTCGCGGAAGTCCGCCGAGCCCATCACCGATGGCCCCGGGGCGGAATCCGACACGGACACGAGCCTGCAGCCGTCGTATGTCATTGACAAATTGTCCACGATGCCCTTGCGCGAGGAGGTGATGTCGCCCTCGCGGGACAAAGATAATAAATTTCCCATATTGTACTGACTGTAAATTGCGCCGGAACATCTTCCACACTTGGAAAGCATTCTTACTGACGGACAACGATTTAGCGTTCTATGTGTGAATGTTTTTGCACACTTAAGAGTCCGCGACCCCATCGCAGCTCGTCCTGCTGGCATCACCCTGTCCCAGGTGTGATAAACTCTGCACACTTGGAAAACCATCTTGCTGATGGACAATGATTTAGCGTTCTAGGTGTGAATGTTTTTGCACACTTAAGAGTCCGCGACCCATTGTCGAGGGCGCGCCGTTGGTTGCCCAAGGCGAATTTGTCGAATTTGTCGAATTTGTCGGGTATTTTTTGCGGGGTTGAGAATTTATCCCTACCTTTGAGTCGCCATAGCATCTTGTCAGGGGCGACTAATCCCTGAATTTCCAGTCTGTGGCATCCAAATGGAGCTCACGTCCGCCAAGATTCGCGCTCCATTTTTTTTGTGCATAGAAGATAAGATCTACATAGTCACAAAAAATTATAAATGAGCCCACTTGAAAAAGTGCCATTTGCCACTTTTTACCCCTTACAGAAGTATCTTCGAGGCACAAGTTTTTCAAAACACGACTATTTCAAGTGGGCTCAACCTTAAAAAATCTGTTGGCTCAGCCAGTTTTGAACTGAGCCAACCTCAGGTTACAAAGATATCCCAATCCCTGTTGGTTTTCCAAGTTATTTTTTTAGGATTACTAAGAAGCTGTTTTGAATTGTTTGTTTGAAGGTTAAGAGCAAACTCTTCTCCTGCTGCTCACCTCAAAGAACATTTCAAGCAACTCAAAACAGCTTCTAAATAATGTTTATTCCTTTACGCAGCGTACGCTGAGGCCTTGCGAGCGCGCGTCCTTATTCACTTTGAAGGTTCTCTTGCTCTTCATGATTGCCATATACTGTCCGTAAACTACCTGACTTGTGGAAGTCGCTGACTTGACGGAAGCGGTTCCGAACCAGACCCCGGCGTATGGGTTGGCCTCTGGATAGTCAAGTCCTCCGGAAGCATAGACCCTTGTCCCTGTGCAAGGGAACCACTGGTCATAGATAAGAGCCCCGTGATTCTCTGCGTCCCAGGTCATATCCGTGAATTTCATCCAAGCGTACGGAGTGTTGCCATCGGCGTCGCTGACCGGCACCTTGTAGCCCACAGGACACGGATCGTAGATGGTCTTCTTCATCGAGACTCCTCCCCAGTAATCATCATCGGAGACATCAACCCAATCCTTTGTGATGTAGTCGCAGACATATTCAGGCTCACCATATTCGTCCACTTCTCCGGTCGCCTTGTAGGTCATCGCATAGAATGTCGTAGGGAACTGGATCGAATTATCGATTGTGCCGTGGTAGTCAGCCAAATCCTTTATCTTGAAGAGGACCTTGCCGTCGATGTCGTAAAGTGTTTTCTCACCATCTTCCACATAGCTGTAGTCGTCATTGATAATAGTGAAAGCATTGGCTCCAGGGAACGGATCTTTGCGGCCCCATTGGTAAAGCATTCCGAAGTTGTCGAATGAACCTTTGGTGGTTTCCGTCGCTCCGATGTTCCTGTCCATAAATGACCACTGGGTACCGGCGGCGTTGGCTTCGGTCGTGTACAATGTCGCCTCCGGATCGTAGTCGCATACCCACAGGTGCCAGCTCCACAGAATCTTTCCGGTCACATCACAGACCGCGACAAGGGCGTTGCCCTTTGAGTCGGCGATCTCTGCGTAGGCCGTCTGTGCTTCAGGGTCGAAATACAGGGTTTTCACAAGACCGTAGCTGTCCTGCCATACGAGTTTCACGGTGGAACCTTCACCGGTCAGTTCGGTCTCTGAGTTTCCTTTGTGGGAAGTGGTGAATGAGACCACACTGCCTGGCTTGACGATGTAGCAGTTGGCGGTGCCGTTCTCCGAAAGATTCACCGCGGCCGCCGAGATTTCTTCTGGAACGTAGATTGGTTTTTGAGGTCAGTTGTCTTTCTCACATCCTGTAAAGGAGACGCTTGCCGCACACAGCAATGCCGCGAGCAGGCTTTTCTTGTAGTTGGTCATAAAATAATTTGTTAAGTACGTTTATATTTCTATCGTGAAGATAGGAATATTATTTCGTTCTTTCCGCATTATTTTACTATAAAATCGATTTTATCCGATGTTTGAAGCATTCTTTGAATATTTATTCTCTGCGGCGGTCTTTCCACAACTTTTACAGTAGTCTTTTCACAGCCTTGAAGAACTTGTAAGGCATATACCGGAACGGCAGATCAAGCCAGGTCGGGGTGGTGACGACCGCACGATAGTGAGTGAATGCGTCGAAGCTGCGTTTGTGGTGGTAGCTGCCGAGCCCGGAGTTGCCGACTCCTCCGAACGGAATGTTCTCGTTGGCGATGTGCATTATCGTGTCGTTTATGCAGGCTCCGCCTGAGGACGTGTGGCGTAGTACGTAATCTCCACGGCTTCCGAAATAGTACAGAGCCAGAGGCTTTTCCCTTGACGTGACGAATGAGATCACCTCATCAGTATCCTTGAATGTCTGCACTGGGAAAATCGGGCCGAAGATCTCCTCACGCATCACGGGAGCGTCCGGCGAGACTCCGTCCAGCACAGTCGGCTCGAAATACCTGTCGTCACGATCCGTGTGTCCTCCGAAAGTGATCCGTCCGTCTTTAAGATAGCCCTCCAGCCTGTCGAACGCTTTGTCGTTGACAATCCGGACGAAATGCCCGGTCGTGCTTGCATCGGCTCCCAGCAGTTCCCTGAAGCTGATTTCCAGTTCTTTAAGGAACTCATCTTTGATCTCTTCGTGTATCATAAGATAGTCCGGCGCGATGCACGTCTGCCCGGCGTTGAGGCTCTTCCCCCAGGCGATGCGCTTCGCTGCGACCTTGATGTCGGCGTCCTTGTCCACGATGCACGGACTTTTCCCGCCGAGTTCCAGAATGACCGGTGTAAGATTCTTCGCCGCCGCTCCCATCACGAGCCTTCCAAGCGCCGGGCTTCCGGTGAAGAATATGAGGTCCCAGCGTTCCTCCAGCAGGGCAGTGTTGACCTCGCGGTTGCCCTGGACGACGGCGACATATTCATCACTGAATGTGTCCTCGATCATCTGCCGGGTGACTTTGGAGACGTTCGGGACATATGGTGACGGCTTCAGAACCGCCGTGCAGCCGGATGAGATGGCTCCCACAAGCGGCGTGAGAAGCAGCTGCACCGGGTAGTTCCATGGCGAGATGATCAGCGCGGTCCCCAGTGGCTCGCTTATGATCCTGCTTGAGGACGGGAACATCTTCAGCGGTGTCGGCTTTCTCTGCGGCCGGCTCCATTTCCGTATGTTATGAATATGGCTGCGTATCTCTCCCAGAAGTATGCTGACCTCTGTCAGGTAAGCCTCCTCGTAGGATTTGTGCAGATCCGTCCACAGCGCTTCGCATAGCGGCTTCTCCCATTTGCGCACAGTTGCCTCGAACGCCTTGAGCCGCTCCAACCGCCATTTCACGTCAAGGGTCACCCCACTCCTGAAGAAGCGCTCCTGCCGCCCCCTTATTTCCTTTATTCTTTCAACCGAAGTATTTTCCACCATTATGACGCTTTATGAATATTCCGTCTCAAAGTTAGTGATTTACTCTTGATATTCAGAGCCTCATTCCCATTTTCCTGAATATTCCTTCGTCCGGTGAAATGATCCATCACGCTGTAAACTCCGAAGCATTTTCCGAATATGAAGTCGAAGACCGCGATCGGCAATATTCCTTGCCAGAACCTGATGAAGTGGTACGGGAACGGGATTCCCTTGAAGTTTTTGCCTTTCTCGATGGCCCTGATGACCTTCGCCGCGACTTTCTCCGGCTTCAGAATAGGGAATATCTTTGATTGCACGCCATCGAACATTCCGGTGTTGATGAAGTACGGAGCCACGGACAAGACTTTAACCTTGCTCTTGGCAAGCTTCAGCTCTATCCTCATGGATTCCGTCCAGCCGATCACCGCCCATTTGCTGGCGCAGTAAACTGACATTTTAGGAACACCGAGCATCCCAGCCGCGGAGGCGATGTTGCAGATGCATCCGCTGTCCCTTTTGATCATGTCAGGGAGAGCCTGAAGCGCAACCAACATCGGGGCCGTGGCGTTAACGTCCATCGTAAGGTCGATGTCCTTTACCGTCTGCTTGTCGAACGTGTTGTTGCCTCTGACAATTCCGGCGCAGTTGATCAGAACGTCCGCCTGCCCGACTTCATCCACCACTTTTGAATATGTTCGGGCTACGGCATCCGCGTCCGCACAGTTCACCTGATAGGAATGGATTCTGTTCTTCGAATCCAGACCTTGATCCGCATCGCTTTGTTTCTTGTACGGCATTCCGCAAAGCTCGATTTCCGTCTTTTTGATGTTGTCAGGATTGACATCCCAAATCACCAGGTTCGCCACCTCTTTTTCCAGGCAGATGCGTCCCATGATCTTGCCTATTCCGGATGCGCCTCCGGTGATAAGCACGGTTTTACTTTTCAAATTCATATTATGTACTACTAACAAACCTTCAAAAAATAACCTGTCTGTCTCCGGCAACCGGGCGCAAAGGCAAAACTCATTCTTGACTCTGCCAGGCGTAGAAAAGTCGCGCATGGCGATCAGTTCTCAGAAATCAGATCTGCGGCAACTTGTTTTCTGCCAGCAAACCACGCATTGTCTTCTGATGACAAACTTTGCAAAAGTAAATTCTTTCAACCAATAAACAATGAAATTCGTCCTTTTGAAAAGTATTCGGGGCTTGCTGTCGTAATATTTCCACTTTATGACTACCTTTGTCGTATGGATGCGATGAACAAGGAAATGCTTCGCCTGGCGTTGCCGAGCATACTCGCCAACCTGACCGTGCCGCTGGTCGGGATGGTGGACATTGCCGTCGCCGGTCATCTGGACACATCCGCTGCGGCTTTGATCGGCGGAATCTCAGTAGGCTCCCTGATGTTCGACCTGCTTTACTGGAACTTCGGATTCCTGCGCGCCGGTACGGGCGGGATGACCGCGCAGGCTTTCGGACGGCAGGATTGGGACGATTGCGTCGGTAACCTTACGAGGGGAGTCGGACTTGCGTTCATCATAGCCTTCGCCCTGCTCCTGATCCAATGGCCCTTCCAGAAACTGATTTTCCTTTTCGTAGGCTGCTCTGAAGAAGTCCGTTCCCTGGCTCTTGAATATTTCTACATCCGCATCTGGGCCGCACCCGCCACTCTCAGCCTGATGGCGTTCCGTGGCTGGTTCATCGGAATGCAGGACACATTCAGCTCGATGCTGACCGATCTCATCGTCAACGGTGGCAACATCCTGCTCAGCATCCTTCTGACCTTCGGAATCCACGGTACCGCTTTCGATGGTCTTGGATTCAAAGGAATAGCCTTGGGAACAGTCGTGGCGCAATATTCAGGACTCCTCTTCGCCGGGGGCCGTGTCGCTATTAAATTCAGGAATATAACAGGAGGTGTCTCGGTGCTGGATCTCAAGGCCGCTTTCAGTGGCGACAAAGTCCGGAGATTCTTCTCCGTCAACCGAGACCTTTTCATCCGCTCGGTCTGCCTGATAATCGTCTATCTGGCATTCACCGCCATCTCCGCCCGTTTCGGAGACGTGTTGTTGGCCTCCTGTGCGATCATGCTGAAGCTTCTTTTGGTATTCTCCTATTTCACAGACGGTTTCGCTTTCGCCGGCGAGGCACTCACCGGAAAGTTTGTCGGTGTCCGTTGGCCTCAGATGGTCCGGCGGACCGTGGACTACACATTTGGTTGGAGTATGGGAATCGGAATCATATTCGTTTTCATCTATGCCGTCTTCGGAATGTCGATGGTCCGTCTTCTGACATCCGACGGCATTGTTGTTGAGGCCACCCGCACCTTTATGCCGTGGCTCGTCCTCTTCCCTTTGGTAAGTTGCCCCGCCTTCACCTGGGACGGCATCTACACCGGAGCCACCGCCACCAAGGCGATGCGTGACTCCAACATCGGCTGCGTCTTCGCCTTCTTCGCCGTCTGGCTTCTGGGAATGTTCCTCTTAAGGCCAAAAGGAACAGCCGCCGCCCACCTCCTCTTCGCTGCCTACTACGCCCACGTCATCTTCCGCTCCCTCTACCAGACCTTCTGTTATCGTAAAGCCATCCTCGCCCCTATCCTGTAGTCTGGCTGCACCTATCGCTTCCATTCCTTCTTCGCTTCAAGATCCATCCTCGCCCCTATCCCGTAGTCTGGCTGCACCCTTTGGAGACGAAAAGAGGAGAATACGCTGAGGCTGACCCCAAAGGTCAGCCCCCTTCATGCATTTCAACCCCCAGTCACTCCGTGACAGCCCCTGAGGGGCATGGGGAAAGGATTCCCCAACCCCCTTCGGTCGCTTTGCTCCGAGTCTTGTGGCTTTTGAGTCAGCCTTATCAAAAAAGACCGGAAGTGTTGCCTGATAATGGATCCAGCGCAGGCCTGATGTTCATAATCCCGTAAAGGATTAGCGTTTCCTGAAATATTTCCCGACAACGGGCAGGGAGGAGAGGGGAAAGTCGCGCCAGATGATCACGGCGCAGAAGGCGAGGATCAGGGCGGTGTTTACTCCGATGGCGGGCCAGATGGCGAGGTGGGCGTTGGCGCCGGACATACATACAAACAGGAACACGGCCAGACAAACGTACATTACGATGTCCTTGAGGGGGTACTTGATCGGGTATTTTTTCTGGCCGACAATGTAGGACAGGACCATGGCTGCTCCGTAGCCGGCGAATCCGGCCCAGGCGCAGGCCATATAGCTGAACTTAGGAATGAACAGGATATTCACTCCGAACAGTACGAGGCATCCGATCCCTGAGAACAACGCGCCCCAAAGTGTCTGGTCTGTAAGCTTGTACCAGAACGACAGGTTGAAGTAGATTCCCATCATGATCTCGGCTGCCATCACGATAGGCACGACCCTGAGACCCTCCCAATAGCTGCGGCCGATGATGAACTTCAGGATATTCATGTACCCGATGACGCAAAGGAACGCGAGGAGGGTGAACATTATGAAGTACTTCATCGCCTTGGCGTACATCTCCTTGCTGTTCTTGTCCGCCGCGCTGCCGAACACGAACGGCTCGTAGGCATAGCGGAAGGCTTGGGTGATCATCGCCATGATCATCGCGATCTTGACGCAGGCTCCGTAGATGCCAAGCGGTACGGAAGAGCCTTCTCCGTAGATGAACGGGAATATGATCTGTGAGCCGCTCTGGTTGAGGATTCCGGCGATTCCCAGAACCAGAATCGGCCAGCTGTAGCCGAGCATCCTTTTCAGTAGTCCGCCGTCGAATCCGAACTTGAATCCGCACAGCTCCCTCCAGAAGAAAAGGGTGATGAACGCCGTGCAGAACAGATTGATGTAGAACACATAACCCACGTTAAGTCCGTCATCGTAGATTCCGAACAGATTCAAACCCAACTTCGGCAGAATCACGAAGTAAGCGAGATTCATGAATATGTTCAATCCGATGAAGAGCAGCTTCAGCGCGGCGAATTTAAGAGGACGCTTCTTGTGCCTCAGGTATGCGAACGGGATGCATTGGAAAGCGTCGATCGCCACCGTGGCGGCCATCGCCCAGACGTAGGACGGATGGTCAGCGTAGCCAAGGGCCGAGGAAATCGGCCTGATGAAAAGCACGACCAACCCCGCGAACAGCACCGAGGTCGTCAGCACCGAAGTAAGGATCGTTGAATATACCTTGTCCGGATCCTCTCCCTCTTTGTTGGAGAATCTGAAGAATGTCGTCTCCATCCCGTAGGTCAGTATGACAAGCAGCAGGGCCGTGTAGGCGTACAGGTTCGTCACGACACCGTAGCCACCGCTTGACGAAGCGATGACGTGGGTGTAAAGCGGGACGAGGAGGTAGTTGAGGAACCTCCCGATGATGCTGCTGAGGCCGTAGATCGCCGTGTCCTTGGCCAATGACTTCAGATTTGCCATTCTATGTTAATTTCAATATTACTCTTTCCGAGCACTGAGCTTGTTACTCCGGTCACCGAGCTTGTTACTCCGGTCACCGAGCTTGTTACTCCGAGCACCGAGCTTGTTACTCCGGTCACCGAGCTTGTCGAAGTGGCGGGAAGAGTTGCTTCGACAGGCTCAGCAACCAATGAAATCACCTGATTCCGTACTTGCGCAGAATCTTGACGATAGGCTTCCTGATGGACTCGGCCCAGAGTGTGTAGCCGTAATCCGAAGGGTGTATTCCGTCCACAGAGGTCTCGTGGTTCGGAGCCGTCGCGCAGGTCGCGGTTACGAAATAGACATCAGCATATTTCTTCACCGCTATATTCATAAGGCTGTCAACAACTTCCATTCTGCGTCCTTCGCTCTTGTCGCTGCCCGTGTTGAAATTGCGGCTTTCCCTGTAGATTGTCTTCTGGAAGATCATCGGGACTCCTGGATGGGCTGCCTGAACCTTCTCGATGAACGGGAATAATCTCTCCTCGATCTGCTCCGGTGTCGGATTCGAGAACGAGTCGAACACGAAAGCGTCCACATCGGCGGCGCAGAGCACATCTGCAAAATAGGATTGGAGCTTGCAGTTGCCGCTGCATCCGAGGCTGAGGAACTGGAGACCGGTCATCCTCGAAAGCTGGTCAGGGTAGGACATCCCGGCTCTGGAAGTGCTGATTCCGTGCGTGAAGCTGGAACCGAATATTCCGATCCTGTGGCGGAAAGGATTCTCGATGGCCTCGATCGTGGCTCCTTCGTTGACTCCGATCTGGATGGATTTCTCCTCGCTCAGGATAGGCAGGTACATCAGGCACTCGTGCATGGAACCGTCCAGATTGCCGATAAGCACGACATTGTCATCCGGTTTCTGGTCAGATGTCACCTTCGAGGCTGCCCAGAGCCATTTCCCGTCTTTCTTTATGTAAAGGTCATAGCCTCTTGCGGCGAGTCCTCCGGTGTTGACCGGAAAGCCTCTGTCAAGGTATTTGGTCTTGACCGTTATGGTCTTGGAATCCGTCCTGAACGCCACGGAAAGACCGGCCGACATCCTGACCTGCTTGTTCTCTCCGGCCGTGAACCCCTTGAACTTAACGGTGTCCACCCTGTGGTAAGGGTTAGGAGTGTCGGTCATAAGTTTTCCGACCATAGTAAGGTCGGACGCCTCGGTGAAAGTGTACTTCACCGGTTTTTTCTGCGCGGACATCGTCACTGCCGTGAGTGACAACATCAAGATTGCGATTGTTTTTCTCATATTGTTTTGATATTTGAGCCCACTTGAAATAGTGCCATTTGCCACTTTTTACCCCTTACAGAAGTATCTGCGAGGCACATGTTTTTTCAAAAATGACTTTTTCAAGTGGACTCAACAATGGTAAAGAAGATAGATTTAAGCAGAGACAAGATTGATTTCGGCACAGAAAAGATCGTAGGATTGTTCCTAAATTTGAATTCATAAATATTACAAAACTTTGGCGGTTACGATTTGTTTTTCTATCTGTGCGCTTTTTTTAATGTAAACAGTTAGTAGTGAAATGAAAGAATTAAATTATGAATCTCCGACGTTGGAGATTATCTGCATGGAAGCGCAGCATTGTTTTGCCACCTCGGGGCCTGTGTCAAACCAGACGGGTCTTGATGAATTGACTCCAGTTGATGCGGATTGGAATTAATTGTCATCGAAGCATGAAAAGGTTATTTTTAGCATGTGGTGTGTTCGCTGGCATGGTGGGTCTTACGAACTGTACGAAAAATGAGGCGCTTACACCTGGTACGGAAAGCGTGGATTTCACCGCCTGCATTGACAACGTGAATACGAAAACCGCACTTGACGGATTGAAAGTCAACTGGATGAAGGACGACAAGATAGGCATTCAAGTATCTCAAAACCACACCCAGAATGCATCTTCCTCTAAGGCGTCGTATCCGAGCACTTACGGAGTGTATAGATTGGCCGATGACGCTGCAGGCTCTAACGTGGGAAGGTTTACTTACAGCAGCGGTGAGGAGACCATAATGGGCGACGAGGAGTTCTTCGCCTTCTATCCGGCAAAGTATTGTAAGCCTAATGTAGGAAACGGCAATTTTTATATAGAATTTCCGTCTTATCAGAATTACGAAGACGTAATAGGTGGGAATCTTCCGCTTCCTATGTATGGCGTAGGAAATAATAGAAAAGTCGATTTCAAATACGCCGGAGCAGTAATAAAACTCCAGGTTTGGGCCGAGGAAGGGCTCGAGGCGCACTCTTGCGTGTTTAGTGCCTCAGGACTTTATAAGAAGGCATTCACTTTCATTAAGGACGGGAAGTGGGAGTCGCTTCATCCTGCCTACAATGTGGAAAACCTCAAGTTGTCCATGAACACTCCTTTGAAAATCAGTACGGACGCGAATAATCCTACCGAGATATTGATGGTGCTTCCGCTTTCCGGGGAGAGGACTTTGAAGAATCTCAAATTTTCCATCAACTGTACTCGCGGCGGCGCTGAGCTGAAGAAGAAGAGTGATCTAAAGATACAGCCTGGAAGTTTGGTTACTTTCCCTAAAACTAAACTAAAACTCGAGACTACCAGAATGTACGTAGATGGATTCGAAGGAGAGTTTGACGTGGAATGGCTAAAGACGGCGAAGACTTTAGTTAAGGTTACTATGCCTGAAAGTTCTCTACTTAGAGAAAAAGAGGAGTTTAAACCGCTTATGGAGGCTACCAGAAGCCTTATTGAACCTAATCATCAGATTACCCTGGACTTGAGCGAGACCCGGGTAGAAGGTGGTATTTTATACGGACTTGTGGGTAGTCAGTATATAGGCTTTTGCGGAGGAAGCAATCGCGAAAACGGCATAAAGAACATTTCTGAATTCCGCCTTCCGCAGGGGATAACTCAGATTATGAATAGGGCTTTTGCCTACAGTGACTATACCAAGATAGTCGTGCCTGCCTCCCTTACGCAGATAGCAGGTAGTCCGTCGAATGGATGTGACAAGATGGTCTGGGAAGTGGCTTCGGGTAACAAGTCTTTCAAAAACGACGATAAGGGCGCTCTTTACGACTTCGCTATGACCACTCTTATGGTGCTTAACGGCGGAAGCGGCAGCGCCTACACTATACACGATGGTACTACTACCATTAGGGGATGGGCCCTATACGAGAACTCAGTCATCGAGTCGCTCACCATTCCTGCCAGTGTAAAGACGCTTTCTGCCGACTGCATCTCCGGTACGTCTAAGCTTACCACGATTACCTGTCTGGGCACGACTCCTGCTGCGATTAAAGCAAATACAGGAGCGAATAGGGTCGGCCCTAAAGACAAGGTGAAGACCCTTTACGTGCCTGCCGGCTGCGTGGATGCCTACACGACCGCTTGGAAAGTCCTTCTGGACGAAGGAAACTGGGAGGTGAAGGAAATTGTCAAATGAAGGAAACCGCGTATAAGCAATAGCATTCCAACGGCAAAAGTCTAAAGCAAGAAGCTGTTTTGAATTGTCTGAAATGTTCTTTGAGGTGAAAAAAACTTCAGACAAACAATTCAAAACAGCTTCTTAGCATCAGCTTTTACACTCCTGGCGATACTGTTTAAACAAACACGATGCAGACGGGTTTGTCAAGGACGATGGTGCGCCCGGTGTCAGAAAGAAGACCCGTTCTGAGGTCGCGTCTGAAAATCTGGATGCAGCCACTGTCACGACAAGCGACCAGAAGGAACTTTCCGTTCGGAGTGATGTTGAAGTTCCTTGGGTGGACACCTGTGCTCTGGTAGCAGGCATAAGTCAACGTTCCTTCAGCATTGACCTTAAATATCGCGATTCCGTCATTCTGAAGTCTGTTGCTGGCATAGAGGTATTTCCCGTCGGGAGAAAGATGAATGTCTGCGCTGCCTCTGGCGTGGACAGTGTCAGCGCACACGGTCTGGATGACACTATCGGATTCTGTGTCAATGACAGCGATACTCCCCGACAATTCCCCTAAGACATATGCTTTGTCTTCACCATAATTAAGGATTATGTGCCTTGGACCGAAATCCGACGGCAGTTGAATGCGTTTGCACTGCCTGGTAGCCACATCGTATCTTGCCACGACATCCGCGCTGAACTCTGAAACATACAGTTCTGTTCCTGCGGCGTTGAACTGTGCGCAATGTGCATGAGGAAGACCCTGGCGTGTGCTGTCCGGGCCACCTAAACCTGTCTCGTAAAGGAAATCGTGAGGCTGCAGGACACCGTCATCGCCGACAGGGAACTCTGTGACGCTCCCGGACGAGTAGTTGGCGGTCATCACGACCTTGCCATTTGTCGAAATGTAGCACGGATCCTTTCCGTCAGTCAGTTCACTGCCCAACAACTGCATCGCACCGGTTTTCCTGTCAAGCCGTAACGTGACAGCCGAAGCTGAACTGTCGCCGACCTCACTCACCGCATAGACATAATTCCCCTCAGCGGACAACGTCAGATAAGACGGGTTCCTCATCTCGACCAGACCTAATGCACCTGGAGCCTCCACAAACCTATCTTCACCTTTATCGCCGACCGGGATACCTTTCTCCTGATCAAAAAAGTAGCTGTAAACACCTCTGCTCGCACAATCGTCAGTGTACGTACCCACAATCATCGTCAAAGGCCTTCTGTGGCACCCTGCCAGCATCAGTGACATCAATGTCGCCACCACGCAAGTCAACAAATCAGATCTTCTCATGTACATACTCCTCTATTTTTCACCAAATATATCTCTTTTTTCACATTCAGCATAATTATTTCCTGCGCCGCCAGACATGTGTTTCTCAAACTTACATAAAAATCTGCGATTTTTACGCCCGTCACATAAGAAAGAAACTGTTTTTTAGAGGAAATATCCGAGGTTATCTGGCCAATTCTGAAGACCTCTAAAATAATTAAGTGAAATGTAAAAAATAACCTGCATCACTTTAAATTTGCAATATATAGATGTTCTGGGTGATTCAATTTTATCGATTGACGCAACTTATTTTTTTTCAACATTACTTAAGGGCATTATCCGCAAAGAATG
>OMDN01000169.1_pt1 | contig 15556 bp, 4 predicted proteins | sample 1645191 | NCBI WGS metagenome assembly OMDN01 (sample SAMEA103958154, study PRJEB25191) | human gut metagenome | reverse complement strand
TCTTCTTCAGCAGGCCGGTTACAAGGGCAATCGTCTGCTTGTTCTGCGCGTTTTGATCCTTGTCGTCCGTATTGGTCTTAAAGATCAGACCCAGTATTGCGGAGAACCATGCGTCGTTCTTTGCCATAGAGGGCATCAGGTTGGACACCTTTGCGCTCAGAATGTTGGATACGCCGTGGATCTCTCTGTACAGCGGACGAATAGCAGCAGTTGCAATGTTGTTCAGGTCCTTGTTCATCACAATGGACAGGCCCTTAAGCAGGTTGGTCAGCACGGAGACAGGCTTGCTGTAGAAGCCGTCCAGCAGCTTGCTGATGGGGGTGATGATGGCCAGCAGGCCGGTTGCGCCGTCCTTTACGCTGCCCTTTGCATACACGCCCAGGCTAAAGCCCTGTGCTTTTTCCAGATCCTTAAAGATGGGGTAGAGTACACCGTCATAGTAACCGGCATCCTTGGTCAGCACGCCGATCAGATCGGTGATGATGCCCAGGCTCTCGCCGAAGTTCTGGAAGAACTTGGTGTTGTTGCCTGCGCGGAAGCCCCAGTTGATCTTAATGTTGGTGGCGCCGGTCCAGCCGCTGGTGCTCTTGTCCAAGCGAATGGCGTTGTGCCAGGTAGGCAGGCTTGCCAGCTTCTTGGCGGCGGACTTGTTGGTCAGGTGATTGCTCACTGCGTGGGGAGAAATCAGACCCTTCAGCGCAGCGGCCAAAATGTTGTAGTGGTAAGCACCGGTCTTGCTGGTGTAGTACACCGGCTTGCCGGCCTTATCCTTCTTCTTGTACAGCTTCTGGTTGCTGTCGTAGAAAACATTCAGGCCCAGAGCGTCCTCGTTCACCAGATAGTAATCAATTACATTCTCCAGTGCAACATACATCTGAACCACCAGATTGGTCAGATGATCCTCAGTGTAAACCTTCTTGTCTGAGGTATCGGTGGACTTCTTGTCCCCGTCGTTCAGGAAGTTTAAGGTCTTATTGAGCATCTTCAGCATCGGGTTGGTGTTGTCGCTGCCCAGGATGTAAGAACCAAGGCTCACCAGACCGCACAGGATGCCGGGGGTGGTGTTCAGGTTGAAGTTGTTCAGTGTGGAGTTCTCCAGCACCTTGGACAGTGCGGAGTCCAGATTGGACAGCAGAGAAGCGCCGCTCTTACTGGAGGTCTTGGGCACCTTTGCCCACTTGGGCTGGGTCTCGATCTTTGCCATCTTGCCGTTCACTTTCGGGAAGTTCACGTCGATGGTGTTCTTGGTCTTGGTGTCCATGGCCTGGATCACATTCACCAGCTGACCGATGTTAGACAGCAGGAAGTAAGCACTTTTGGTGCTCAGGCCCACGAAGTTGGAATCCTTGTTATACACGCCCATTACGAAAGAGGCCTTGTCGTTGTACTTCAGCTGGAATACACCGTTGAGTACATCGCTGATGGTGCTCTTTTCGCCCAGACCGCCCATAGCGCGGATCAGACCGGTGATGATGGGCAGGTTGTTGGTAATCTTGTTGTCTGTAGCGGTTACATCATTCAGTAAATCGAAGATGGCGTTCAGCCAGTCGTTCACGAAGATGTTAACAAAGCAGTCCAGAATGTCTGCCGGCTTGCCGCCGTTTGCCAAGTTCTTAAAGTTAACCAAAGACTGGTTGTAGAAGAACTCTCTGTCGCCAACGGTATCGCTCTTAATCTTGTAATCACTATAAGACCAATCGGATGCCTTCTTGGTGTTGTCGGCGCTCTTTACATCATACTTGGCAATGAAGTTCTTGCCCATAATGTCCAGAATCTGGGGCAGGGCAACGAAAATATTGTTGGCGCCGCGGTTGTAAACAGAGCCGTCGGCCTCGGTGTTTGCACCGCTCTTTGCATCTTCTCTGTGGACTGCCACATACTGATCCACAGCAGCGGTAAAGGAAGTGGCCAGCTCGGACACAGCCTCGTTAACGGCAGTAGCGCCGTCGCCGGTGAGCTTCAGTGCATCAGCAATGCCGGATGCCTTGGCACCCTGCAGCGCCTTATCGGCTGCATAGATGTCTAAAATCACAGGGGTCTTAGAAGCATCGTACTTGCCGGTGGTGCGCTCGCCGTAAACCAGGCTGCTGACAATCTTTTTGCCGTTGTCGTCCAGTTTATAGACCGGGTTGCCGTCCTTGTCTGTCTCAGCGGGCTCATAAACCTTATGACCGTTTTCGTCCAGAACAGGATTGCCGTCGCCGTCTAATTTCTCAACATAAACGGGATTGCCGTCGCCGTCCTTAACGGGGTTGCCGTCTTCGTCCAGCTTAATCTTGTAGTCGTACTCGTAGTAGACCTTTGTTACATTGTAGTAGGTGAAAGTGTAATTCTTGTCACCAATCAGCCAATGCATCAGTGTGGGCAGAACTTTGTTCAAGTCCCAACCTAAGGCGTTAATGCCGGTGGGGCTGCCGTTTGCCTGGCCTTCTTTTTCCATCAAACCGGACAGCACACCGGCCAACGTACCGTACTGCGCATCGCCTTCCTGATTCAATGCAAGGGGAATAATAGCTTCGTCGATCACAACAACCAAAATGGGCAGTAACTTCATCAGGGTCTCTACCGGCTGCTTGTACAAGTTCATGTACACATCAGTGAGGGCGCCCTTTAAGTCTACCTTGGTTTCCAGCAGGCCGTTGACAATGTTCATCACAGCCTGACCGGTAATTGCGAACTTGGTAGAGCCAAAGTTCAAAGTTACGCCTTCCTCGTCATTCTCATCCAGCAGAACCATCAAGCGGTTAATGGTGCTGTTGGCAGCAGACAAATATACCTTGCTGGGGATGGCGTAATCGCTGTAATGATATTTTACTGTGCACTGAGCGGCGACGGTCTTCACGTCCAGAGGAGCAAAGAACAAGTTCAGTGAAGCATTAAAGTCGGAGGGCAAATCGCCGTAGGCAGTGGGATCCAAGTCCTTTAACAAGCCTTCGTCGATGCCGGCCAAAATCTTCTTTACAGCAGCAGAGCCGACTGCGTTTCTGTACATACCGTTCAGGGTAGCAGTCTTCTGCGGGTTGGATAAAGTATTAAAATAAGCAACGAATGCACTGGAGAACGGACTGGGAATACCGTTATCTGCATACTTGCCGTGAACATAGTTGGTAATGTACTTAACATTAGAGCTGATCAGCTTGTTACCGCCGTCCGGAGCCTTCTTTGCCAGGTCGATTTTTACCTGCTCCACAATGGGAGTGGTTACACGAGAAGCAAAGAATGCAGCCAAATCAAATTTATACTTGGCATCGTTTGCTGCAATGTTTGCACCAAAGCGAACGGCAAGCTCCATGTCATTGGTGTTCTTGCTATTTGCAAAGGAAGCCGGATCCACGCCGACCTGCTTGCAAAAATAACCGCAAATGGCATCGCTGATTGCGCCGCTGCGTGCTTTCTTTTCCAGGTCCTGGGGACGGTACTCCAGCTGAATGTAGTAAACGGCTTCGCTCAGGGTGCGGATTCTTAAATCGCTGCCAACAGCCTTTAAGTAACCGTTGTACACATCAAAGCAATTTGCAGCAGCTTTGTAATCCGCCAGAGCCAGCAGGTCATCCACTGCATACTTCTTTCCGTTTACGGAAACGGTTGCGTTCTGGATGTCTGCCAGAGTGACATGCAGCGCATCGGCATTGTCACGCGTTACATTCACGCCTGCGGCAGCCAGCAGGTCCACAACCTTGCCCATAGCCGTGTAGGCTTCGTCCAGAGCTGTTGCTTGTGCAGCCTTTTTGGTTTCGTACTGCTTCAGCAAAGCTTCCAGACCGATTTTGCCATCGGTGCCTTCAAGCGCATCTTTACACCAGTCAGCCAGTACCTTGTCGCTGTCGTTCTTATGCAGAGTGCAGAACGAATACAGCTGCGCAAAGGTCATCTTGGCGTCCTTTTCTTCAAGATATGCATAAGCAATCTCGGGGAACGCTGTGCCGGCAGGGATAACAGTGCTGTTTGAGGAGTCTACTTCGCCGTCGAGCAGACTACTCACCGCTGTTACTACCATGGGGGATACACCTTCAAGAACATCTTGAATGGAGGTGGTGTCCGTGATGGTCATTCCCAGCTTCTCTTCCAATGCTTTTTTAACGTCCTCCTGGTTGAACAAAGCCGGAAGGTAGGTATCTACCAATTCCGTCAGTGCGTCAAACGTGGACTTTGCACTGGTCGAGTCCTTCCAAATGCCGTTGTCACGATTCGCTGCAAATGCAGTAAATCCGACAGAGCAAGTGGTGACCATCATGACTACAGCCAAAAATAGGCTGAGCAATTTTTTGCCCGTCTTCATAATTCATCTCTCCTTCTGATATGTTGACGAACTTGTCGTTTTGGATTCACCTGGGCAGCGCACCCTTTTAGCGGAGGATGTGCTGACAAGCTGCGTTCACAATTTGTTCACAATTCCTCTGCTAAAAGGGCGCAGCATACCCACGCGTACAACAAATACAGTATATTTATACCAAATATAGAACGGCAAGTCAATAGGTTTGAGCAAACTTTTTAACAAAATGTGAACGGGTGGGCAGAATTCCCCGATTTATAGCGAAATTCCGGCGCAAAATTCTTTTTGTGAACTTATATAATTAGCCGTGTTTGTCCAGCAGATGGGTCTGCCCTGCACGCTTAGCGTGGATTTGCGTGGAGGATTCGGCGGCATTTATCGTTGTTTTTTCATTCGACAACAGCTGACAGAAATTCCACCGGTTTTAGAGGAAAAATTGTGGAAAACCATGTGAAAGATGTGGAAGTATTCCCGCCGTTACGCCAAAAAAACAATGATGTAAAGGAGAACGCCTTTGCGTGTGAAAAACATGTGTAAAGCATATAACCTTTACAAGCCAGAACTTGCGAAATAATGGACATTGTCTTTTATCTAAGCGACAAAATATGAACAAATTGTTGATTTCGTGTAAATTAAATTTGTCCGTTCGCACAAAAAATGGCCGCTCAAATTGTGCAACATTCCGAAAATCAGAAAAATCCCTACTCTTTATTGATTTTTGCCGGCTGGCGTGTTTTAATAAGAATGCGATAAATGTGTTTCTATGCGCATTTTCATAATTGCATGGCGTCCGGCTGTGATGCCTTCATCCTGAATATCGGATTGCCCGATGGTCAGAGGATGGGACGGCGCGTGCACGCAACCATTTTTCGTAAAAATCGTAAAACTATGGAGGTAAAAATTAGGGAAAGCTAAAAAGTTTTCCCGCAAATTGCTTGCGCTCTTTTTAGCCGTTTTGATGGCAATGAGCTGCTTTGCCGGTGCGATTTCCGCAACAGCAGCCACTGCGTCTTACAGCACGAAGTACCACGATCGGGACCTCGACTTCAACTCTCTGGGTTGGCCGATTCTGAACGACGAGCAGGCTTGCACAGCTTTGCTTGACTTTGTGGACTTAATGCTGGCAGATGCCAATATTGCTCCCATCAATGTGGATTTGAGCATTTTGGGCTCCATTACCATCAAATTGGGCAGCGTGGATGAGATTCTGAAGTCCGTACAGGATTTGGATTCCTTCATCGACGGTAAGAGCGGGATTATCTGGATGGCAGGTACTGCACAGTATGTCAGACTGGATGCACTGAACGGTATGTCTCGTTCCAAAACATCCTCTACGGATATTGTGCGCGGCTTGGTTAAGCTGGTGCGTAACCTTTCTTCAGATGCAGGCACTAAGGGCGCTAACGGTAACATTGTAAAGACCTTGCTTCGCGGCGATTTCGGCTTGGGTGTTGCCAACGGCGCATTCAATGTGTACAAGATTATCGGCGATGCGCTTGGCATGGCTGATGGCTACCAGTCCAATATGGTATACAATATTGTTCAGCAGCTGGTTTTGGAGAACACCGGTTGGTTTACGGCTGAAGAGAAGGCACAGATCCGGAAAAATCCCAATCTGGAGACCAACAAGCTGGATGCCATCCTGCTTGACAAACTCTCCACCCAGTTGCTCAGCAACATTACCGCACAGATTACTTATGCGGACGGCAGCAATTCTGCAGACAGATATAAACAACACTTGGCCAATCCCAGTGCCAATGTTCCGTACTACTTCAGCAATCTGAACTATGTATCGGAAGAAGACAGTTTGGTGAACGGCCAGGGCGTGGGTAATATCTATCTGTTCCGTTACAACGGCGAAACGCTGAGCGTAAAGCCCAGCGACAACCTGTACACCGTTGCCTACAAGGCATTTGACATGGCATGGCATACTGCCCTGAAGGATACTTTGGGTCAGTTGAACTCCAACACCGGCGGTTATGACTATAACTACTTTATGTGGTACACCGGTGCCACGACCCATAATACGGCTTGGAACTACAGCAATGTAGCCGGCAACTATGGGGATGCTGATGTTAAGGCTTGGGCCGCTTATGAATGCCAAAAGGCTGCAAAGGACCTGAAGCCCGGTCAGACTTTGGCTGACCAGTACAAGGACGCTGCTACTTTCTTGACATTCGTTAAGGATGACCTGGAGAAGTACAACGACCGTGAGATCGTTAAGGATCCCACCTACACATGGCGTGACATTGATTCTACATACCTGTTTAACAAGCTGCGTTACAGCGCTCTGTCCGAGCACTACTTCAAGCAGGCTACCGGCCCCTTGAACTGCAGCTTTGCAGAAACCGGCATGCCGAATCTGACTGCCTTTATGGACAATGAGTACCATAACTACAGTTCTCTGCCGGCAGCGCTTAACGATTTCTTGGTTGCTGCTGTAAAGGACTTTGTTCCGGGCTTTGATGCAAGCAAGCTGAACAAGACCGGCTCTGAGGATGCTGCAACTATTGCAAGCACCTTGGTGGGCAATATGTTCCAGGTATTGCAGCACATTGCTGACGCTACCGATAAGAACATTCTCAGCGCTTTCTATCGTGAGAACGGTGCAGGCACCGCATTGACCGAGGCCAATATTGAGAGCGCGATGATTCCCTTTGCAATTTCTGCACTGCGGAATATCCCCGACTTCAAGAAGGGCATCCACAATGAGGACCTGGACGCTTGTGACGATGCGGAGGGCGTAGCTGCTTTGGCTTTGCAGCTGTACCTGAGCTACGTTCTGCCGGAGAAGGATTATTCCTCTCTGATGACCAAGGGCGCAGACGGCAAGTATGATATTACAATGAATACCTTGCTGCTGATGGCTCGTGATGCTGTGGGTTATGTAATGAGCCCCTATGTTGTCATGCACGACAAGGACGGCAACCTGTGGAGTCCGGAGACCGCTACTCTGAATGACGGCGTTTCTCTGTTTGATCTGCTGAATTCCGTTGTTGTTTACTATGCTGGCACCGACACCTTTAAGGACGGCGAGCAGGGCAAGGGCCTTGCCAATCTTCTGGGCGTTTGCGACACCAACGGCAATTGCCTGGTGAAGCTGTCCAACTCCCTGTGGGATAACATCAATGTGATCGCCAACAAGCTGCTGCCTGTTGCAGGCGTGCTGCAGTATGGCGACACTTCTAAGAAGGGTCAGCTGGACTCCAACGAGCTGATTTACAAGGATGTTATTGAAGGCATGCTGAACATTGGCACCGCCAATGCAGCCGGTCAGTACGGCGCAACCGGTTTTGTAACCCGCTTGATGACCATGGTTTCTTCTGCGCCTATCAAGACCAACGGCGTTGTTCGTACGGTTTATGATTTGTTGGCTGATCTGGTGAACGTTGTATTCGGCGGCCGCTACGGCACAGCTCGTAATGTGGTTCCCGCTGCTGCTACAAATGATCATCCCTTTGATGACCTGCTGCAGAAGGACACCTTTGCCGGCACCAGCGTTAAGACCAGCTACGGCGTCATCGGTACTTTGGTTTATAACCTGTATGAGGCTACCGGCGGCGTAGGCGGCGACAGCGGCAAGAAGGACACGGTTCTTCCCGGCGCTATGTACACCGTACAGGCCGTGAACAGCTTGATTGGCGGCTTGATCTCCACCTTGGCAGATCACAGCATGAAGCAGGCTTCCATTCGTGTCCAGGATGGTAATGTGACTCTGTTTAACAGCCAGTCCACCACCAAATTGGCAGTAACCAACAACTGCTACGGTCTGAACCGTGCAGTGAAGAACGCAGAGGGCAACTTTGTTGCTCGTGGCCGTTACAACATTGAAGTTACCAATGTTGTTGCCGACAATGCTGCTGCAACCGTGAACTTCACCAAGCAGACAGTGAAGCCGGAACAGGCTGCAAAGTTTGATGTAACTGTAAAGGGTATTACCAAGGATACGGTTATTACCTATACGGCTACCTATAACATTATTGATACCAATACAAAACAGGCTGTTTATAACGACCTGACTTGTAAGACGTATCAGTTCCTGACCACAGATAAGAGCTGGGCTGACTCTGTGTATCCCGGCGGCGGTCTGGACGGCAACTTCAATCAGGCTAAGAATACAACCACTTCTGACGGTAAGCAGAATTTGAAAGTTTCCGGCAGATTCGGTGCTAAGTATTTGACCACCACTCCGCTGGATGTTACTTATCCTGAGAAGATGATTGTCAGCACTTCCGACTTGGGTGCGATTAGCGACTACAAGCTGCGCTTATTGAACCACACCAAGCAGGATCGTACTATGGATGGTGCTTACTCCTATACGGATGCTACCGTAAAGGATGCAGTAACCAACCAGAATGTGACTGTTAACTGGAGCAACGCCATTGCACTTTGTGACCCCATTACCGGTGATGTACTGAACTACGAAAAGGTAGACTACACCACCGACGGCGGCCAGACTTGGGTTAAGGGCGTAAAGGCAAACCAGGTACCTGCCAGCGGCGTAACCCGTGTGAACCACGCATACACCCTGCAGGAGCTGAAGGCCGGCAACGGCTTGAAGGCTGCCGTTAAGGATGGAAACGGTTACTACACCGCTGTTTATCTGAATAGCGGCAACGGCAACTTTACTTATTCTCAGTTGTTGCAGAATGTATCTTGCGCTTCCGGCATCAACGGCTTCTACATTCAGACTTCTCCCATTGAAACCAACGATTCCGCTGTGGCATTCACTGCGTTGAAGTATGATGGCAAGACGGATATTCCGGCGATTGAGAAGCAGACGGTTAAGCTGGCATTCTACACCGGCGCAAGCATTGCCGGTGCAAACATTGATGTAACGGTTGCTGATACCGGCGATATGAGCCAGTTCAACAGCGCATACAGCGCACTGAGCAATTATGTCAAGAACTACAGACCTTCTGACTTCAAGGATTACGATGAAGCCAACGGCACTTCCGCAACCTATGATGTGGCTACCGCTGCTTTGGCTGCAGGCTATCAGGCTAAGTATTCTCCCTTGAATCAGAGTACAGCTTCCACTCTTGCAAGCAACTTTACAAAGGTTCCTGTTACGACTGAGGTTGCCTCCGCTCACGGCGAGGTTGCTACAGTTCCCGTACAGGATGCAGCCGAACTGCCTGAGAATCTGCGTGCAACCGCAGTGACCGACTGGTCACTCTACTATGCAGATGAGGATATGACAAAGGTTTATTACACTAATGTGCCTTTGACTGACGACGATGTAACCATCGGCGACGATCCGAATTCTGGTACAGAGAACTATCAAAACCTGGAGGTTGTTAAGGTTGACGGTACTTGGTATTACAAGAACAGTCAGGCTTATGCGACTGCTTGGAATACAGACAGTTACGATGCGCCTTATGCCGTCGACGGTGCTGCTAAGCAGGGTACATACAATCAGATGAAGTTTGACCACTTCAATGATAACGGTGTGCTCACCAGTGGAGATTACACTGTAAAAGTGTTGCTGACGCAGAAAACAATTGTAAATGACGGCTCAGAAAACCGTGCGCTTGCTATGCAGGCAAGAGACAAGATGCGCTATGCTGTGGATCAGTGCGCGCAGATGCTGAGCGTTACCGTTGCCGGTCAGATCTTCACGAAGGTTTCTACCGTTCGCGACGGTATGACGGACGCCAACTTCGATCTGCCCGAGTACCAGAAGATGGTATCCGTGGCGAAGGATGCTGAAGAGATGTACGCTGCAGATATTTACCTGAAGAGTGACGAGTCCAAGACGGTGCTTGCCACCTGCGGTTGGAACCAGATCGACCAGACCATTGCCGACCTGGCCAGCAAGAACGGTAATGACGCTGCGGATTATACCTATGCATTCTCCACCAGCACTTCTTCTTTGCAGATTGAAGAAGCTATCCGTATGTTTAACCTGTACATGGGCACTGTGACCGAGCGCGGCTATATCGGCGACAAGGTGGAGGCTGAGGTTTCTCACGCCAGCGGCAGCGCTTACAGCGCAATGACCACCACCTGGACAGATTCCGGTAAAGTCGATGCAGACGGCAATGCCATCAAGAATGCTGCAATCGCCACCACCGCGACTTCCGCGAAGTACGGTGCTGTTGAGGGCGGCAAGCTGGTTAACAAGGGCGAGAAGGTTTACACCGACGAGTCCTGGACCAACTATGTGAACGCACTGGCTGCTGCTGTAGATGTTGCGACCACCGGTAACGGCGACTACGCCCATAAGGACGCTGCCACCTATGTTCCGGCTGATAAGGACAACTACACCGCCAACCTGTCTGCTTGCTTCACCGCTTACAAGAACCTGGTAGATGCAGAGAACTCTCTTGAGGAGACCACTGCTCCCTCCGGCTTCGCTGTAACCGGTAAGGTACTTGCTTTGGCGAACACCAGCGGTAAGCTGGCTGGTGACAAGTTTACAGTCATTGGCTGTGATGTAATCATCAATGGCGAGACTGTGGCTACCACCGGTCAGGATGGTACCTTTACCATTCCGTCTTTGGCTGCCGGTAAGTACACGGCAACGCTGAGCTACCAGTATGGCTTTGACCGTAACATCACCATTGAGGTGAAGGACGGCAATGTGAATCTGGGCAGCGTTGGCATGGTTGCTTGTAACTTTAACAAGGACGCCAAGATCGATGGTACAGATGCTAACGTCTACAAGAAGAGCTCTGGTAAACGTTCCACAGCTACGGGATATAATGCAGCCTGTGACTTTAACCATGATGGTAGTGTTGATGGTACAGATGCTAATATCTACAAAGCATTTTCCGGTAGGACATTGACTAACGCCATTTACGGCTAAATCCTAACTTAAAGTACCCGGGCGGTGCTTCGGCACCGCTTGGGTCACACTGATTTTGATTATGAAATTGAACAAACTGAAGAGAACACTTGCTGCTTTCTTATCGTTTGTATTGATTTTGACCTTAACCTCTATTTCCCCGCTGGCGGCCCAGGGTACCTTGGGCAGCGAGCAGCCCCACCTCTCCTGTACCTTTACGGACAGCGAGGGCCGGGCGGTAGACGGCAATGCACTGTCTGCCGGGGATTATACCGTATCCTTTACGCTTTCCGGTATGCAGTCCTTTGCCGTGATGCAGTACACCATGTCTTATGACGCGGCTGTGCTGACGGTCAACGGGCACAGTGATCTACTGTCGGACAGTTTGCCGGATCAGCTGCGGGGCCTTGGCGCCGCCGGTGTGCTGGTGCAGAATGGGACCATCAACTTTGGTTTTATCACCAGGGTGGACCAGACCGCAACGACCACCGCCATTGATGCGGCGGGTCAGCTTCTTTTGAAGTTGCAGGTCACCGTTACTACGGAAGCGCCTGTGGACTTTGCAAAGATTGTGACCTTGGATACGGACCCGAACCAAACCTTCATTGAGGCAGATTATGCGGATTATGCCGATTATGGCACAGCTGATCAGGACTGCTATGCGCTGGTCAACGCCTTTGACGGCTATAACGCAACGCTGTATCTCATGAAAGCGGATCTGTCACCGGCCACCGGCCATGCCGTTACCGGCAAGGTGCTGGCGCTGGCCAATACCAGCGGCAAGGTGGCAGGCAGTGCATTTACCGTCATCGGTTGTGATGTGCTGATCAATGGAGAGGTTGTGGCAACTACCGGCGCGGATGGCGTATTTACTATTCCGTCTTTGGCAGCCGGTACGTATACCGCTACGCTGAGCTACGCCTACGGCTACGACCGTGACATTAAGATCACGGTTGCTGACACTGATGTGGGTCTAGGCACTTACGGCATGGTTGTATGCAACTTCAGTAAAGACATGAAGATCGATGGAACTGATGCGAATGTTTACAAAAAAGCATCTGGCAGAAAGTCCACGGTCAACGGGTATAATGCTGCGTGTGATTTTAACCACGATGGTATTGTAGATGGCACAGATGCCAATATTTACAAAGCATTCTCTGGTAAGTCTCTAAGCGAGGCAATTTATACTGATTGAAATTTAGGAGGGAATCTTAATGCGCAAAAGCGTAAAGAAAGTGATTTCCGGTATTATGGCAGGTATGATGATTTTGACCGCTGCCCCGTTGTCAGCAATGGCTGCTGATTATGCTCCGGGTGATGTGGTGGCAAAAGCGGATTTGCCTGCCGCGAACAGCTTGAGCCCCAAGCTCGATGTTGTTTGGACGGCTTATACCGGCAAAAATAAGGCTTTCTACTTGAATGGCGATAAAAATTGGATTCATGATGGAAAGACGGTTACTGATTTAAGCAAAGTTTCCGTAGAAGGCCAGACTGTTGGTGGAGATGATTGCACCCTGAAAGCAAACTCTAAGGGCGAGTATTTCGTTGCTGCATCTTTCATTTTGCACGATACGGACAATCAATTTGGCCAAGTACAGTTCAAATACACAGTAGACAGTGCTCTGACCAAGGGGCAAAGAATCAATGCTGCTACAGCGTGGAATGGAACCTCCACGCTGTTGGCTCCTGTGGATAATGCGATTATTGACTCAGAATATAATGGCTATATTCTCGATAACTTTTCTAATTTATCTACCGATGAGCAGTATATTTGCTACGGTGTATCTATGGATGGCAATGAGCTGCCCGATGCGCGTTATCAGGGTGCAACATCTGTTTTAGTAAATGAGGACATGGATCCTGAAACTGCTGTAGTAATTGATGGCATCTATGTTGCCACTGTTGGTTTTAAAGTTGCAGCTGGCACAACAATCAGCGATGATCTGTTGCACTTTATTGACGAGGACTGCGCTTATGGTGCTATCTCCTTTGGTAATGACAACTACAAGGGTAGCTACTATGTAAGCAAAAATCTCAACATGAATGATGGCTCTCCTTCTGCTGGTAATTTTGAAGTACCCATGAAGGCATCTGCTCCGGAGACCAAGTCTTACACCGTTAAGTATGTGACCGAGGATGGCAAGGACCTGGGCACCGAGACTGTGGAACAGGGCAAGAGCCCTGCTTCTGTACCGGCTCTGCCCACTAAGGATCCCGATGCTGCCGGCCACTACAGCTATGCTTGGGATACCGATCCCACCACAGCGACCATCTCCGCAGACACCATCTTCACTGCTAAGCTGACCACCACGCCGCATAATCCGCAGACTCTGGAAAGCAACATTGTGGATGCCACCTGCGATAAGGACGGTTCTAAGACCGTGACCACCAGCTGCTCTGATTGCGGCTATGTGATCAGCAAGAATAACGTGGTTATCCCCGCTACCGGTCACAAGTGGGGCGAGTGGAAGCATGACGACTCTACCGCTAAGGCTGAGTCCAAGCACACCCACATCTGCGAGAATGACGCTACTCATACCGAGAGCGCTGCTTGTAACTTTACTTCTCAGGTAACCCAGAACCAGACTGCTGTTCTGCCTGAGATCACCACTTACACCTGTAAGGACTGCGGCTACTCCTACACTGAGGAGACCAAGCCCGCTCTGGGCCATACCCACAACTACGGTGCTCCCGTTGCTGATTACACCAGCGGTGAGGCCTTCGTTGAGGGTAAGGATTACACCCACACTGCAACCTGCACCGGCGAGGGTGACTGCAGCCAGCGTACTAAGACTGACAAGTGCACCTTCGATAATGGTGTGGAGACCAAGGCTGCTACCTGCACCGAGCCCGGCGTGAAGACCTTCACCTGCTCCGGGTGCGGCGGCACCTACACTGTAGCTATCCCGGCTACCGACCACGCTTGGGGCCAGTGGAGCCATGACGCTGCAACTGCAGAGGCTGATGCCACCCATACCCGCGTTTGCGCCAATGACGCTTCTCACAAGGAGACCAAGGCCTGCGACTTCACCGCTAAGGTGACCCAGGAGGCCACTCTGGATCAGCCCGAGATCACCACTTACACCTGTAAGGACTGCGGCTACTTCTACACCAAGGAGACTGCTCCGGCTCTGGCTGGTGTGACCGTAACTGTAAATGCTGTGGAGAACGGCTCTGTAACCCTGGCTGGTCAGGATGTGACCGCCGGCGGTTCCAAGAAGTTCGCTGAGAACGGCACTTACACCCTGGTTGCGACTCCCAATGAGAACTGCACCTTCGTAGGCTGGCAGACTGGTAACAAGATCGTTTCCACCGATGCTAGCTACACCACCGTGGCTATCGCTGACATCACTTACACGCCTGTGTTTGCTGAGTCCGCTAAGCCCGTTCAGTTCACCTTTGTTGATATGTTCAACAACGTGATCTCTTCTCAGTCTGTTGCTTCCGGCGCAGATGTGAAGATCCCGCAGGCGCCCACCTACACCGGCTACACCTTCACCGGTTGGTCCGCAGATGAGGCTACCATTAAGGCCGCTACCTCCTCCATGACTGTTTATGCACAGTATGAGAAGGACGCTGCCGCTACCTACACTGTAACCACTGACGCTGATGCTACCGTTGCTTACGGCAGCAACTCCGCACAGGGCACTCTGGCTGACGTTCCTTACGGCACCCAGGTAACCGTGTCTAAGGCCGGCGCTACCGCTTGGGCTATCGACGGCAAGATCGTTGCTTACGGCGACAGCTACACCTTCTATGTTGCTTCTGATGTAACTGTGAAGGCGGCTTCCGCTACCACCCAGGCTCCCGTTGTGGCTGCTGTTTCTGCCAACCAGGTTGCCGGTTCTTACAAGGTTGAGTTCGTTGCTACCCGCGCTATGGTGGATGGCTGCACTTACCTGAAGTCCGGTTTTGTGTATGGTAAGAACCTGACCGATGCTGACCTGACTCTGGCCAACGTTGGCAAGAAGGGTTCCGCTGATAACTCCGGCGTTGTGAAGGCTGCTTATGCCAACAGCACCGAGGGCAGCACTCAGTTCATCCTGAGCTATGGTATCTCCGCTCAGACCGGCACTGCCTCTGCTAAGGCATTCTTGACCTACAAGGATCAGAAGGGCAAAGTGCAGACCGTGTACTCTGATGTGATGAACCACACTTACGCTTAATCGCGTAAACACCTATTTATCGCTCCTGCCGGCGGGCAACTGCCGGCAGCGATATAAGGCAATTTAGGAATAGGAGGAATGTCTTCATGAAAGAAGCTTATTCTAAGCCTGTTGTCGACGTCAAGGAATTTCAGCAGATCAATGTGATGACCGCAAGCGGTCCTGAAATTATTGGTGGCGAAGACGACTAATTGCAATTAGTAAAATAATTGCTCGAGCGAAAAGAGCCGAGGGAGCAATCCCTCGGCTCGATTTTTTTTGCTTTACCGGTGCGGTCGGTTGGTTGCACCGGGTCGGTATTGTACGGATCGGCGGGGTGACCGTCGG
>OMDN01000161.1_pt1 | contig 15910 bp, 10 predicted proteins | sample 1645191 | NCBI WGS metagenome assembly OMDN01 (sample SAMEA103958154, study PRJEB25191) | human gut metagenome | reverse complement strand
GGATGAGGATTCGGCTGTTTTCGTCATAGACAGGCTTAAAGGAGTGGGTTATGTGCTCGTATTCCATTAGCCTTTATCACCTCTTATCATCTTTTAAATGCTCTCCTGATTTTGTATAGTAATCATTATACCTTATAGCTGATACTTTTACGAGTCAATTAAATGATTTTTCTCATAAAAAAACTCACAATCGTTTTTTCGATTGTGAGTTTGCACATCTGCTAAACACATTATGTATGAGTAATCTGATTTCATCAGCTCAGCTCAATCTCATACGCTCCGGCTTCAAAATCCACCGTAAGAAGCGCATACGCTTCACCGTTATCATAGCGGATTGAGAGCTTTGGCCCTTCTCCTGCTACTGTTATGACAGCCCCCTTCTCAAATGCTTTATGGGTATTTCTCATGCGAAGCAGCTCAAGCTGCTTTGCAACAACATCCTTTTTTAGTGCCTCCCCAATATCGGAAGCACTGAGGTTTGTCCTGTTGATTTCCTTGTGTCCTGATTCTCCTGCGCGTCTTACTGCCTCATGGTCATTTTTGCCTGCAAAGAGATCCAGATACCATACCTGCGGCTTGCCCGGCATGAACATCTGAATAGCACGGGCCAGAAGCATTTTGCTGTCAGACTCACCAAGCGCACTGTAATATGTGGCATTGACCTGATAATATATATTCTTCTGTCCATGAAGATTTTTGACCATGCCGCCACGAGATACAATCAAATCTATAAGCGAGCGAATATCGTCCTCCGGAAGCAGACCCTTTAAATCCAAAAGAGGTATGCCGTCATGGCAGCCAAGCATATTTACAGTGGAGATTTTATCATCCACAACCTCACGCGCCCATTTTGCAAGGTAATCTGCTCTCCTGTTCTCAATCGCATCAATTACCAGTCCCGGTAAAAAGAAATCATATGTGGCATAGCCCTTATCTGCAAGAGTTTTGTATATTTTCTCATCATATGCCGCGTGTATTTCAGGCAGCAGAGTCAGCCCGAGCGGAGCTGCAAGCTTATGGATCTGCTGTAGAAATTCCCAGGTCTCAGGATCATTCAGGAAATTCTTTTTCCCAGGAGCCTTAGGCGCATAGGCAAATGCATCGAGTCTCACGATAGCCGCACCGTAGGATGCTATTTTTTTAAGTGTTTCACGATAGAAATCCCACACCTTTTCTGACTTTATATTTAAATCCATCTGTCCCAGATAATCTCTGCCATGCACCTCCTGGTAAAATGTGTTCCAGTATGGCACCCTTCGTCCATCCGGAAACTCAACCATTAGAATCGGAAGCCCCGGCTTTCTGAAAAACATCTGCTTTAAGCATGACTCATCAGGCTGTATGTAGCCCTCGTCCGTCATGACTCCATGACCTTCCCAGAACTTGTTCCAGTCTATGAAAAAATCCCGGTACTCAGACTCATCGCCTTTTTCAACCAGATCCTTGAACTGTGGTGACTGTGCTGAAGCATGATTTAAAATAAAGTCAAGCTTTAAGTCAATCCCCAGCTCCTTCAATTGCGATAAATCCTCTATTGTCGCAAGCTCCTCATTCAGATTGTAGTCCACGACCGAAAATCCGCGGTCCAAATCCGAATGATACAGGCTTGGCAAAATATAAAATGATGAAAATGTGTCCTGCATTTCCTTCTTTTTGAGCAGCGCTGCGATATCGGAAAGCTTACCGCCCAGACTGTCAGGATATGCATTAAGCATAGGTTTATTGTTCATAGACTTTGCCATCCTTTCCAACTACGATACGCGCATTTTTACCCTGTAAATCAAGCTTTTCCTGCTCCAATTCTACCACGCGGCATATGAAAGGGCTTGCGGCGTTTTCGTCACGTCCTCTCTTAATGCGGCGCGCCTTTGTCTCCTCAGGCGAGCTCTCCAAAAATACAGGTATATCAACACCCTTAAGGTATTCGCTTCCTCCATGGGTCCACTCTAAGATGAGCACTTTGATTCCTGTGAAATCAGTCTCGTCATATGAGATATCACCGTCCTCGCGGCCCATATGCTTTATCTCAATTATATCTTTTCCTACCTTAAACTCTGAAAGCTCCTTGTTAATCCTGTCAAAGTCAATCTCCTTTGGTGTTCCAAGATATCCACGTAAGCCATCCTCGCCGGACTCGTTATACACATTAAGGCGTTCCTCGTCATTTCTCATCGGGATACGGTGTGGATAATTGTCCCCGGTCAGCACATAGCAGGCTGTATTATCATTAAGAAAATACTGCTGCAGGGCTGCTGCAATCGTTGTCTTTCCTGAGCCTGAGCCGCCGTAGATGCTTATTACAATACGTTTATCAGAAGAACTATCTGCAGTGTCAGCCTCACTTGATTTTATATTACCGCACACCTTCTTTATCTCATCATACAGCTTCTTTGCCTCATCAAGCCTGATAAATGAAAACTGATATGCCTCATACTCCTTTACGGCAAACGGAAGCGGTATTCCTGCATTCATCAGTGCTGCACCTGTGTACTGCCTGCCGGTATTTTCCTCAATATATACTGCATCAGACTCCAAACCCTTAAGCTTCACATAGTAAGTAGCCGCATTTGCCTCCGCATACAGACGAACCACGCTCACAAGTGCCCTGTCCTTTGCCCTTGAAACAGACATCCACGCAGCCACCTCATCCTCAAATGGGCTTGTAAGGCGCCAGTAGGTGCCCTCATTTATAAGCATCTCATACTTCTTAAAGTTCTTGATCTGCTCTCTGATTTCTTCCTTTTCCTCATCTGAAAGAAGGGCCGGATTCAGCTCATAGCCAAAGGTTCCTGCCATGGCTGTGATGCCTCTTGTTTTAAGGCTTGTCACTCTGCCGGTCTGATGATTTGGCACTGCCGATACGTGCGCTCCCATGGATGATACCGGATAGAAGAACGATGTGCCATACTGTATTCTTGTGCGGTTTATGGCATCTGTATTGTCACTGCACCATATCTGTGGACTGTAGTAGAGCATGCCTGCATCAAATCGTCCACCGCCACCGCTGCAGCCCTCAAGAAGTATATCCGGATATCTTGTCACCAGACGCTCCATAAAATCATAAACTCCAAGCACATAGTCGTATGCAAGATTTCCTGCATACACATCAGCCATGCTTCTGTTCATATCCCACTTCACGTAGTCGATTTTTCCCTGGTCAAACACTGCGCAGATCTGATCGAAAATATTGTCCCTGACTTCTTTTCTCGAAAAGTCTAAAATAAGCTGGTTTCTTGAGCGTACAGGAAGTTTTCCCGGAATCTGGATAGCCCAGTCAGGATGCTCTCTATACAGATTACTGTCCTCATTCACCATCTCAGGCTCAATCCATATTCCAAATTTCACTCCCTGTGCATGCACTCTGTCGATGAGCTCTGAAAGCGTTCCGCCAAGCTTTTTCTCATTCACAAACCAGTCTCCGAGTGATGAATTATCATCATCTCTCTTTCCAAACCAGCCGTCATCCATGACCACCATATCTATGCCCAGTGATGCGGCCTCCTTTGCAAGGTCTACTATCGTATCACCGGTAAAGTCAAAGTAAGCAGCCTCCCAGCTATTGATGAGCACCGGTCTTACCTCATGTGCAAATCTGCTCCTGCACACATGCTCACTGATGCAGGTGTGGTACTGATGTGAAAGCTGTGAGAAACCGTCTGCCGAGTATGACATAATCACCTCAGGCACTGTAAATGTCTCTCCTGCCACAAGCGGATATGAAAACAGTTCATCGGAAAGCCCCATTAAAAGACGTGTCTGGTTAATCTGATCCTTCTCTGCCTCACATGAGAAGTTGCCACTGTATACAAAAAGCATACCATAGCAGTCTCCTGCATTTTCTGTAGTATCGCGCTGTGCGAGAATAACCGCCGGATTGTACTGGTGGCTTGATGTTCCTCTGCGGCTTCCGAATGAAAGTGTGCCGTGTCCTAAGTGTGTGCGCTCAAGATTGCGCTCCATGGCATGCTTACCGTAGAATCTGATCACATCATAATCTCCGTAAACCATATCCAGGCAGGCAGCATGAGCCTTTTCAATTGTAATATTTCCACTGCCTGTATTTTTAATGAGCACACTTCTTGTGATGACATCACAAGCCTCGAGCACGCCATAAAGCAGATGCACCTCAACGCCTGCGATATCATCGCCAAGAACTATTTCAAGAGTCTGCGCTTCGTCATCAGATGCCCACACTGCCGGAAGTCCCTTTAGAGCGTATTTTCCGTCTCTGATTTCATGACTCTTATAAAGAAGCTCAACACTCTCAGTACCCTGTTCGTTTTTAATATCAAGCGCAATATTTCTGAAATCACCTGTTCCAAGAGTCGGATACTCCTGTGGCAGTGTATCAAGCGAATATGTACGGTTCATTCCTGCTGCGTAAGGATTGCCTGAAAAACCTCTGTCAGCATATGTCAGCACATAGTCCATATCACATGTGCTTTTTGCTCCGTAGTACAGATGCAGCAGATAGCCAAGTCTGTCTACCTGCATCTGATATGTGGTGTGAGCTGTCTGTAAAGTAAAAATTTTCTTGTTTGGATTAAATATAATTGCCATAAAATCACTCCATATCATTATTAAAATAGTGTTTAAAAATTATCCCTTGATTGCACCGTTTGCAACACCGTTTAATATCTGCTTCTGGCAGATTATATAGAATATAAGTATCGGTATCAAAGCCAGAATATATGATGCAAATGCCAGATTGTAGTTGGTTCCAAACTGTGTCTGGAAATTCAGCTGTGCCAGCGGCAGTGTATTCTGTCCTGTTCCTGACATGATGACAAGCGGTGTCATGACATCATTCCAGGTACCGAGTGCTGTCAGGATGTCTACTGTCGCATGCATAGGCTTCATCATAGGAAATACAACTCTCCAGTATGTTGTCCATGTGCTTGCGCCATCGATGTCTGCAGCCTCCTCAAGTGCCATAGGGATATTTTTCAAGTATCCACTATATAATAATACATTCATTGGCATATAAAATACAAGATATAAAATGATAACTCCTGCCCTGTTTCCAAGTCCCATCTGCGCAGTCTGCTTTACAAGAGGCATCATGAGAATTGAGAATGGCACAAACATACCGCTTACAATGTAAAGATATATGAAACGGAAGCTCTTTTTCCTTGCCATGCCTCGTCCGATAACATATCCTGCAATCGAATGGATAAGGATTGCGAGAACAATGGTCACAATAGTGATAAGTAAGCTGTTTCCGAGAGAATGCCAGAAATCAGTCACCTTCATAGCCTCTGTGAAGTTTGAAAAGCTCCACTTTGAAGGGAATGAAAGAGCTCCTGCGACATCATTTGTCATCTCACTCGGTTTCTTGAAGGCAATGATAACAGCCATATACAGTGGGAAAAATACGGTTAAGGTTCCCAATATTAAAACGATGGTAAGTACCCAGTTTGTTTTTTGTTTTTTCATTATAACTGCTCCTCCTTCTTATTCATAATACCCATCTGGAATAGTGAAATAACCACAATTACAACAAAGAAAATTACTGCGTTTGCACTTTGGAAGCCAAACTGTCCTCCATCCATACCATTTCTGTAAATCAGGTATGAGATTGACTCAGTGCTCTGCGCCGGGCCGCCCTTTGTCAATGACATAATCTGGTCAAATACCATGAGGAAGTTCTTTGTGCTGAGCACCAGATTGATTGTAACAAATGGCATAACGAGTGGAAATGTAACCTTCCAGAACTGTTTCCATTTGCCTGCTCCGTCGAGCATGCTGGCTTCGTAAACATCCTCAGGCACTGTCTGCAGTCCGGATATATAAATGATGGTATTCATGGCAACCGCCTGCCATACCCCGACAATCAGCACACCGATCCATGCATATTTTTCACTCGCCAGAATACTGTTTTGTAAGAAACCGATGTTGAAGGTATTTCCTACTACCGGCAGAATATATGTAAAAATAAAGCTGAAAATGTAACCAATAACCAGTCCGCCAAGGATATTCGGTACGAAATAAACACCTCTTAATGCACTCTTGCCGCGGATATTGCTGTTTAACGCAACTGCCATTACAAGGCTTAATACATTTACAAGTACGGTTCCTGCAATCGCATATTTAAAAGTAAACAGATAGCTCTTTCCGACTCTGGCGTCGGTAAACAGGTCTGTATAGTTTCTAAGTCCGACATAATCATATGAGCCATAGCCCTTGTAGTTTGTAAAGCTGTAAATCACACCCTTTATCATCGGCAGTGTGTTGAATGCGAAAAATAAAACCACAACAGGTATCACAACTGCCCAGAATGTCTTGTCCCTATTTGACATTTTCTTTTTCATTTTGCATCCTCCTGTTCCTTCTGGTAATCCTGTACTTCACGAATCAGATCTCTGTTGTAACGCTTCCAGTCTGAATCAAATTTCTTTAAGAACTTCTCCTTTGCATTGTCGCCTGTGTCAAGCAGATATGTCTGAATCATGGCATCCACGCTCATCTCACTTGGATAATGATGATCCTGATAATCCGACATACGGTTGTCCTTTATATACTCCTGCATATCCTTCAGTGTATCCGGTATTGCGAAATCTCCATCCTTGCAGGCAATTCCGCCCTGGTCATCCAGATATGTCTGAATTGTCTCATCGCTGTACAGATATTCAAGCACCTCGTATGCTGCTTCCTTATTTTTGCAGGCCTTCATAACTGAAAACTGTAAATCTATTCCTGAATTTAACACATTGTCAGCCTCATTATCATTTGCCGGGAAAGTAAATGAACCGATCTTCATATCAGGATTAACTGACTTAATCTGAGGAATAGCATAGCTTCCTATCGTGTACATGGCAGATTCACCTCTGGCAAAGGCTGTACATGCGTCATTGTAGCTGTAAGCATATGGATTGTCCTCTGCATAATCAAGCAATGTGCGTATCTTGTCGGCAACCGGAGAATATGCCTCCTCAAATGTCGCATTTCCCATATTTACCTGATTACAGGTGTCTGAATCACAAAGACCTACTGCAAGGGCATTCCACGGTGCCAGACATGTCCATGTATCCTTAAAGCCCAGATACAAAGGAAGTGTTCCGCTTTCCTTTATCTCATCGCACAGTGCTGTAAACTCACTCCAGGTTGTAGGCACCTTCCAGCCATTCTCCGCAAACATATCCTTGTTGTAAAGTATTCCTGCTGCATTTGCGGCGTAAGGAAGTGCATAGGTGCCATCCTTTGGAATGAACTCAAGCTCCTTGTCCATATCCAGATATGCCTCTTTTACAGTGTCCACTGCATCCAGATCTGAGATATCCTCAAACAAATCTGCATCCAGGAAATTTGAATAATTGATATCTCCACCTATTGCAATGATATCCGGATAATCCTCACGGATGAAGCGTGTCTTTAAAATAGTCATAGCCTCATTCGGAGATGAGATAGTCAGATGAATATCATCGTGAGTCTCATTAAATTGCTTCTCAATCTTCTCGAAAGCCTTAACAGCCTCCGGCTTATAAGAAACCACCTCAATCTCAGTTTTTCCGTCCGCCCGCTTTTCATTTCCACATCCGGTCAGTCCTGTCGTGCACATTCCGAGTGCCAGCACAACCGCCATAGCCTGACAAATCTTTCTTTTTGCCATATTTTTTCACTCCTTTTCTGTTTTATTTGCTCTTTTTCCTGATAAACCGATTATAACATACCATTATGCATACAATAAATACCCTTATTTTTGCTTTTTTATATCAATATGCTATAAAATATGCTATAATTGCATATAATGTCGCATAAGGGTATATTTATAGTATTAATCAATAAGGAGTGACTCACATGGACAAGCTTTCCTTCAATATTTTTCCAAATGTAAATTTCATAGATTTGTGTATGTACCAGTTCGGCCACGAGCAGTGCGAACCGGGACACTCATTTGGTCCTGCCACAAGAAACCACTATCTATTCCACTATGTACTGTCCGGCACCGGCACTCTGATGGCCGATAATGCAAAGGGCATTACACAAACCTACAACATAAAAAGCGGGCAGGGCTTTCTGATTTTTCCCGGCCAGATAAATACCTATATCGCAGATGACAAACTTCCTTGGGAATACATATGGATTGAGTTTGACGGTCTGCGCGTCAAGGAGGCTCTCACCACAACAGAGCTTACCAAAAATAATCCTGTATATCACACACACTCAAAGGATATCCGCGAAAAGCTTGTTGAGGAAATGCTCTACATCACAAGGCACCCCTCAGAATCACCATATCACCTGATTGGGCATATGTACCTTTTTCTGGATTATCTGATGCAGTCAGCCAAATCATCAAAACTCGTTCCAGGTGGGAAAATGAGTGATTTTTATATAAAAGAAGCGATGAATTATATCGAGCAGAATTTTCAGAATGATATATCAATCGAAGAAATTGCCGGAGTCTGCGGCATAAACCGAAGCTATCTGGGCAAAATTTTCAAAAATTCCGTTGGACATTCACCTCAGGAATTTCTCATGAATTATCGTATGATAAAGGCCACAGAGCTTTTAAAGCTGACCTCCTTATCCATCGCAGATGTTGGTTCTGCCGTTGGATACGAAAATCAGCTTCATTTCTCACGCGCCTTTAAAAATATCTACGGAGTCGCTCCGAGGGAGTGGAGGAACGAGCATAAATAAGCTCACTGTTCATCCTTCACAAATTCATTTACATTGTCAGGTGTCACCTTCTCATACGGCAGATAAACATACTTTTTATCCTCAAACTTTATGTTTTTCATGCTGCCCCCGGTGGCTGCCAGATAAGCAAGCTGAGCCATAGCCCTTGCCTGTCCCTCCTTGTCATTGTAGACTGTTGCCGCAAGCTTCGACTGCTGCACTGCTTCAAGCCCATCGTCTGTGCCGTCCACTCCAAAAAATGCAGGTACATTTGACTCCGTCACACCAAGCTTTTCGTATGCGTCCATCGCTCCGAGTGCCATTGCATCGTTGTTTGCAATAACCAGCTCTATGCTGTTTTTATACTGACCTATAAGCTGTGTCATACGGTTCTGCGCCTGAGCACGATTCCAGTTTGCTATCTGACAGCTCAGCTTTTCTATCTGAAGGCCGTTATTCTTCATGCTCTCTGTGACACTCTCTGTCCTGACGATGGCATCCTGATGTCCCATCTCTCCCTCTAGGATGACGTACTGTATCCTGCCATCACCGTTTTTATCCACACCCGGATTATTCTTTATATAATCGGCAATGAGTTCCCCCTGCATCTGACCTGACTGCTTTGCCTTGGCCCCGACATAGTACAGCTTATCCCAGCGATTTAAATCCTCATCAACCGGCTCCCTGTTAAAGAAAATAATCGGGATGTCCTTCTCCATTGCAGCATTTATAATATGCGACAAATCTGTTCTGTCTGCCAGATTAATACACAGCACATTGCAGCCGTCCTCTATCATCTCCTGCACCTGGTCATCCTGTGCTCGCTGTGATCCTGCAGCATCCATGATTGTCATGCTGATATCATATTTGTCTGTATCAAGACTTGCGCACTCCTTTTTGAAAGTTTCTATCAGCTCCCCGATAAATGTATCCTTCTGGTCATAGCAGGTCACGCCTATATATATCTGTTTTTTCTCGTCAACTCTTTTGTTGCTGCACGAGACAAATGACAATATCAGTGCAAAACACAGTATTATCATGGTATTTCTTATTCTGCTTCTCATTTATTGTTCCCCCACTACTGGCTGATTGCATACAAAAGCTTCTTGTTTTCTTCATCAAACAGATTTTTTCTGGTAAGAAGCTGGTAAGATACCGGCTTTTCCTCTACTGAATATTTTCTACTGCCACGCAGCATATCGACCAGTCCTACAACACTTTTGTATCCGGCAGCAAATTCATCAGGTGTGATAAGAGCCTCTGTCCAGCCCGAATCGAGATAATATATGGCTTCTGTTGAGTTTCCTATCCCATATACCAGTGCACCCTGCAGATTATTATCAGAGGCTTCCTTTGCCGCCTCAACCACACTTGCATCATCTATTGCAAGAACTATGTCAACCTTTCTCTGTGACTGCAGATTTATTTTCTCCCCGGTATCCGAAACACCTGATACAATCCACATCACAACACAGCCGCTCTCCGCGAGAGTATCCTTTATGCCATCAATGCGTTTTTTACAGGCATCGGATTCAGTGTTTTCACAATAGATTCCTATTTTTTTACCTGAAAGTGTTCCGTTGTTGTCAGCAAGAAGCTTTTGTGCCAGTTTGGCACCCATGCTGTACTGGTCAAACTCCACTGTATTTAACGACTTAAAGCTCTCGCTTCCCGCCTGGTCTCCGACAACCATTATCGGTGTCTTTTTATTTATCCGGATAAGTGTATTAAGGCTTTTTTCTTCTGTCATTTTTTCTTCTGTTGGCTTGAAAACGACCGCATCAGCTTTTTTGTTTATCTCCTGCTTTATGACATCAATTTCATCTGACATATTGTTCAGATTTTCCTTACTTATCATAACTACATCCACACCATACTCAGAGGCCGCCATTTTCATGCCATATTTAAACGCAGCACTGTGGCTTTCATCCACATCAGCCATCACAACTGCAATACGCTCCGGTTTTTCATTGAGCTTATTGTATGCGATAAAACCTATTCCTATCACAAGTAGTACTCCAAGCAGCAGCTCTGTTATGATGAAGTTTCTCTTATTCTTGCTCATATTTGTCCATTTATTTTTCACTGTCACTCTCACCCCTCCCATGCAGCAAGGCAATTGTACTTGCTTCATACTATATGATGCTCCTCAAATTGAAGTCTGTTTTCCTCTGAATAGACAATTGCCGGGATTTTGATCGTCACAACTGTTCCCTCATCAAGCTCACTTTCTATATGCAGGCCATAGCGCTCTCCAAACAGTATCTTTATCCTGTTATTTACATTGACAAGCCCCACTCCCGAGCCCTTCTTGTGAACCCTGTCCGTATTTGTCAGCAAAAGCGGAATTTCATTCTCCGGAATGCCCATTCCGTTGTCTGATACCGTTATGATGATATCCTCTCCCACTTTTTGGCCTCCGACTACTATCTCTCCGAAATCGTCCAGCTCTCTGATTCCGTAATTTAGTGCGTTTTCCAAAATCGGCTGAAGCACCAGCTTCACCGCACAGTAGTCCATTATTTCCTCGTCTACCTCAAAGCTCACCTCAAATTTGTTCTTATAGCGCACCTTCTGAATATTCATGTAGCTTTTTGCGTGCAAAAGCTCATCGCGTACAGGTATTATGGTATGTCCCTTCGACAGACTGATACGGAAAAGCTTTGCAAGCTGCGTAATCATAAACGAGGCCTCCTCGTTTTTACCTCCTTCAATCATCCATGTGATGGAGTCAAGAGTATTATACAAAAAGTGCGGATTAATCTGGCTTTGAAGCACATCAAGCTCGCTCTTTCGTCTCTCGTTCTGCTCCCATACGATCTTTTTCATGAGCTCATTGTTCTGCTTATATGAATTACGTATAGAGTATCCCAGATGCCGTATCTCTGAGGAACCACCTACATAAATATCTGCTTCATTGCCATTCTCATACCTTTTCACAGAATCATCCAGCTTCATTATCGGCTTTGAAATACGTATAGCTATCACTCTGTTTATCCACACAAACATCATAGCCATAATAATCATTATAACAAAAACAAACTGCTTCACATCCGCCATCTTATTGGTAAAGATGGAGTATGGCATCACACATACAAGCTTCCAGCCTGTGTAGCTGATTGTATCTACCATAATCTTACGATGCACTCCATTCAGATAATCATCATATATACTGTTTTGCGACTTTGCCGCAACCTCGCTGTTTTCCGGAACATCTCCATCAAACTGTATCTGATGCGGATGGTAAATAATATTGCCATTTGCATCACACAGATAATAATACTGTCCTTTTCCCGATGTATTTATCCTCTCAAGCATCCTTGATACACTCGAATAATCCATGTCCACAAGCATCACACCCATCTGTGATTCTGAACCGGAGGTCAGCTCCACGGCACGGCTTGATGATATGACCAGATGATATCTCATGGAACCATCGTCAAACAGATTCTGTACATGAGGTGTTGAAAAATGTATATTTTCCATGCGCTCCATGGCTTCTATAAACCAGTCCTGTTTTGTCACATCCGGGTCCTCCTTCTGGGACACAACAGGCTCTGCAGCTATAAGGCTTCCATACTGATTATACAAGGCAATACTGCGCAGATATTCCTTGTTTGACTCATAGAGCAGGCTCATGCCATCGTGTATGCTGTCAGACTGCTTTAAAATATCATTCTCCTTTATTACATTATAATACGCCGCATCCGAAACCTGCCTCATATTGACCAGATAGCTTTCCACACTGTCTATTGTCTGGTCCATCACCTTATGATTGCTCTCTATGATACTGTCCTGCGATGCATCGGCAAATTTTATATACATCACCACAACTGTGACAAGCATTATTGCAAGCGACAGCAGTGAGAATGAGAGCATTATTATGGATTGTATATTGCCTGGTTTATACCTTATTCTTCTCATACTCTGTCCTGTACCTGGATGGGGAAACCCCATACTTTCTCTTAAAAACATAACTGAAATAGTTCGGATCCGCATAGCCTACATTCTGGGCTATGACATAGCTCTTGTCGTCTGTCTCCACAAGCATTCTGGCAGCCTTGTCCATTCTGTAATCAGTCAGATACTCCACAAACGAGCTGCCGGTTTCCTTCTTGAACAGACTTGAAAAATACGAGTTAGATACTCCTAACTCCTTACATGTATCGTCAAGTCCAAGGTCCATACTTCTGTAATTCCTGTGCACATAATCCTTTGCACTGTCTATGAGTGATTTCTTGGAGTTGTATCTGGCATCAGCCATATCATCATGCAGCCTGCTTGAAAAATCCAAAAGCCACTGCTTGAGCACTACCGGCTCAAAATTGGAGAGCTCATTATAAAGCCTGCCTACACTTCCAGATATTTCCTGCGCATTTAGCTCATTATTGCTCATGAAGTGATATAGCTCACTGATCAGCTCCATTACTGCCACATGGTAGTTCTCAAGTGACTGCTGCGACATAAAATTGTGCTGCATATACGCTTCAACAGCATGTCCCACATCCTCTATCTTGCCGATACAAATCATTTTAAATAAATATGACAGCTCATTTCCCTCATCGCCATCCTTTGATATACGTCGCTGTGGCTCAACCTCTGTCATGTTTATTGCCCTGTTGCTGCCATAAAGCACCCTGTAGGATACTGCCTCCCTCGCACTCTGATAAGAGCTCACCAGCTCCTGTACATTTTCGCACACCTGTCCGATTCCGACCGTCACCTTTGCCCCCATTACATGATTTACATATTTGCAAAATCTGTCACACTCATCTGTCAGCTCAGAGATATCCTCCTGCTGCACAAGCTGGGCTATCATGACCGTATCACCGAGATAGTTAAAAATCCTGCCATTCCAGCGCTCCTTTAAATCAGCCTGTGCCTGTCTCTCTACTGACACTGCAAGCAGTCTGATATCCATGCCCTGCGGCATCTGACTTGCGGAGGTATGTATGATAATACAGCAGTAATATGGTCCCTCAAGGCTAATCTTATAGTCACTCATGTACCTGCCCAGCTCATTTTCCGGTATGCGTCCCTCGATAAGTGTCGTGTAAAAATTTGACTGCAAAACAGGCAGCGATGCTGCATAATACTGCTTCAATATGTCTGTGTTTTTCTTCTCATTCAGCTCATCATCCAGCTTTGTCTTAAGCTTTTTGAATACCTCCGTGATTTCAGCCAGATTGAGTGGCTTTAGAATGTACTCCTCTATCTCGAGATGCACAGCCTCCTTTGCATACTCAAAATCGTCGAAGCCTGTGAAAAGCAAGAGCTTCGTCGCAGGAAACCTCTGCCTGATGTTACTGCACAGCTCAAGTCCGTCCATGTAAGGCATACGTATGTCAGTCATCACAACATCCGGCTGCATGTCCTCCATCATCTCAAGCGCCTTGAAGCCATTTCCCGCATGTCCTACCACATGAAAACCAATCTGCTCCCAGGATACCTTTCTCTCGATTACCTCTATTACATCCTCTTCGTCATCAACCAGTAATAATGTATACATTTTATGTCTTCTCCCTGCTATACCGGGTAACTATTCTGAACCACCCACGCACATTCGCAAAACCGCACGATACTCGTGCTTTCTCGCTGCTACGCAGCTAATTTTGCTCATATGTGTGGGGGTGGCTCTATTCGAGCCACCTTGAGAACAAGAAAACCTGCTGCTTACATGCGAGCATGACGCATCAGCTTTTTTGTTCTCAGTGGTTCTGAATAGTTACTATTGATTATATAATAACAATTAAATGTCTCAAAATCAAGGTTGATATAAGGCACAAAAACCATTATACTAAGCATATGATTGATAATTACGAACACTACATAACAAAAAACATCAAAGCATTTTACAAAAGGCGTCTTTTCTCTCCGATTGTATACATCATTCTGCTTACCGTGCTATGGTTTGCATTTTCACTCGGAGATATTTTATCGCCCATACACATTGACGATTCTGTCAGCTTTGAAGCTGCATACAAGGATTCGGACAGATATGTAAAAACCACCCTTAAAAAGCTTTACTTTACCGGCTACACCATGAAGGACGGCAACGATATCAAGGGCTATTACTACTACTGCATGCGTGATAAGCACTGCTCTATTGTACTGCTTGCACCATCCACCTGTGAGGAGGGTCTGCCCTCTATCGACAAACTCACGGTGGTCGGTAAAATCGTAAAGGGAAAGGGCACCTACACACAGTTTGTAAATAAACTGTCTAAGGATCTGAGTTGGGATTCCAAGGGACTCTCCGATACCATAACAGGCTACTATCTTAATGAGCCTGAGTACCATTTGAAAACTACTATTTTTATGTTTGTTTTTTATTTTGGCACTCTCATCTATGCTGTTATCAGCCTGATATTCTACATCCTGTGCATCAGGTTTCCTGTTTTGGCACCGGCATGTCAGAATCTTGTTGTATTTGGCAATCCGCACAAGCTGCTTGCCGAGGCTGAGGAGGAGCTTGCGACACTGCCACAGCTTGCCACCGAGGATATGTTTATCACAGAGCACTATTTTATCATGACCTCGCCTTATGGCAATGCCATCGTGCCTATCAAAGAGATTTTATGGATTTACAAATACTCTACCCTGCACAAGATTCTGTGGTATCATTTCAGCATATCATATACACTGCATATTTCCGCAAATAAGCATCTGTATATTCATTGTCCGAAGAACACGAAGTCTGATATCGATGGTATCATCGATTATCTGGCTGAGGCTAATCATGATATTCTGGTTGGTTTCAGTGAGGAAAACAGATTGAAGGTGCAGGCTGTTCAGGGGAAACCGCTGCATATTGAGAGGCTTCTTGCGTGGAAGAAGAAATAAAGCGTTTTAAGTTTATTGGATTAAATGACAAAGCCTCGCAGGAGCACTTGCTGCAAAATACGCTCATACTAAGCGGATTTTACAGCAGTGTTCCTGCGAGGCTCCTGTTTGTTGCAGTGTCCAGAGATTTTTGCTATTTTTTAAAATCCCAAATAGATGCCTGTCCGCACCGCATATCTGCCACTAAACGAATACTGAATATTTACCAATTTCATTACCTGCTGCATTAACATTCATGGATTGAACCATAACAAGACCTAATGATAAAATTACTGAAAATATCCTCTTGCACATTTTTTTACTCATATAACTGCCTCCTTTGGTCTATTTTTTGCCTATCCCACACAAAACAAAACTCCTTAATTAAAAAACCTTTTTTTACTTCTACATATCCCATCACCTCATCATTCAAATAAAGTATCCATCTTTCATCCTGTTTCTTAATTAT
>OMDN01000155.1_pt1 | contig 16083 bp, 16 predicted proteins | sample 1645191 | NCBI WGS metagenome assembly OMDN01 (sample SAMEA103958154, study PRJEB25191) | human gut metagenome | reverse complement strand
GATATAGACCGAAAAGATTCCTTAAGATGAGGCAGGTTATTTTTTGAAGGTTACTTAGTTTGCGTTAAGGATAACTATAAAGTCGTGAGGCGGAAGTTGCGCCAGAGGACTTTGATGTTGTTGCCGTCGTGGATCTGGAGCATGATGCGGCCTGACTTTGATCCGATCAGCTCGTCATTGATGTCAACCATAGGCTCGCCGTTCAGCCATGTCTTCACATTGTCGCCCTCCACTCTCAGGCGAAGCGTGTTCCATTCTCCTTCCTTGAGGATCTCCTCCTTCTCGTCAGGAATCTGAACCAGCCATCCACGGCCGTATGACTCGTAGATGCCTGCCGTGTCATAGCCCTTCGGAGCAACCTCGCACTGCCAGCCGTTCACGATGTTGTTCTGGTAGCCGCCCTCCACGAATGAGTGGAAGAAGAGACCGGAGTTGCCGTTGGAGCACTGCCGGAACTCCACGGTGAGGTCGAAGTCCTTGTAATATTCACGGGTTCCGAGATAGCCGTAGCGGAGGTCTTCTCCGTTCTCTGTCACGAGGTTGCCTTCCTCGTCCACACCGGTGCGCATGCTTCCGAACAACTCCCATCCGTGCAGATCCTTGCCGTTGAAAAGCTCGACCTCATTGCCGGCCTTGCGTGGCAGTTCCTTGATCTTGATGTTTCTGAAAGAGGCCGGGTCACCGTGGTCCTGAAGACAGATCACGCCTTCGTGAGCGAGACCATATTCAGTGGCGTCGCCCCATTTGCCGCTTGCCTTCCTCTCGAACCAGTCGTCCGTCCAAGCCTCGAACTCAAGGATCTTCTCGCCGTTGAGCCAATGCTCCACGTGGCCGTTGTCGAAGACGATCTTCGAGTTGTTCCATTCGCCCTGAGGGTTGACCTTCATCTTGCTGTAGTCAGGAAGATGCATCGCGTAGTCAACACCAAGCTTCTGCCACTCTTCCAGTCTGGTAGGGGCATTGACTTCTTCCCAACCCTCATTGTCAATCAGTTGGTACTCCGGTCCGGTGACATACGGAACCTTGAATTTAGGATTCTCGACCACGTGGTAGAGCATTCCGCTGTTTCCTCCGTGCGTGAGCTTCCAGTCCCATGATAACTCGAAATTTTCGTACTTCTTGTCCGTGACGATGTAGCCAGACTCGTCGGCTCCCTCTCCGGAAGCCTGGATGCAGCCGTCCACGACGGTCCAGCCGTTGGTCAGAGAGTCACCATTGTAGTCGCGCCAACCGTCAAGGTTCTCTCCATTGAACAGGAGTACCCAGCCGTCTGCCTTCTCATCGGATGTCAGGGTGTTCGGCTTTGTCCCGCAAGATGTCATCAATGCCGCGAAACCTGCTGTCGCCAACCCTAAAAAGATCTTTTTCATTGTACAGAGATTAAAATTACAGTCTTGTGCTATTGCCATTATTTGTGATTACAAAAATACGGAATTATTAAGACAAAGCAAAAATGCTTGGTCACAAAATGAGATTCCGAAATAATAATTTGACACTTGTTGGCATGATGGGTCACGTGCTATTTTTGATGTAAACATGAAGTTTTTTATGAAAAAATGCGTATAATAGCACCGTATATAAAAAAAACGAACTGTTATGAAAAAGAATCTGAGAAGATTTGTAGGGGGCACTTTGCTCCTGATCGCCACGGCTTGTGGCAAGAACAACACTGATCCTGATCCGACACCCGATCCTGAGCCTGGGGTTGACCCGACGCCGGAGATTGTCGTCAGAGACCTCAGCGCGAATGGCACATCCAACTGCTATATTATCCTGCAGACAGGTGCTTGTTCTTTTGATGCCACCGTCAAAGGGAACGGAGCCGCTACAGAAGGCCTTGATGCTCCTGAAAAGATGTCACCTGATTCCGCGGCTCTAGTTTGGGAAACCAGCAAGGGAATGATCACGGATGTGAAACTAAAGGATGGGACAATCTTTTTCAAAGCCGGTGATGTCAACGGTAACGCATTGATCGCCGCCTATTCCGCTGACAAGAGAGTCATCTGGAGTTGGCACATCTGGTTCCCGGAAGAGAATGTGAAAACTGTTACGGCCAAGACCGGCTACGAGGTGATGAATATGAACCTCGGCGCAATGACCTCCGCTTTCGGTTCTGCTCCTGACGTGAAGCCTTACGGTCTGTTGTACCAATGGGGACGCAAGGATCCGTTCCCGTCAGCTCCGAGTCTTACCGGGAATGAAAAGACCCAACCGGTTCCCGTGTATGGTCCTGATGGCGCGGAGGTGAAGATCACATATTCACTTTGGAGTTCGGTTGAGAACAACACCATTGAATATTCAATAGCCAATCCTACTAAATGTCTTTCGAACTATGCCCAGTACAACACAAACAGGGATTGGCTGAAGGCCTCCGACAGCAATGACGCATTGTGGGGCAATCCTAAAGGGGGCGAGAGAAATTCTGACAACAATTACGTCAACAAAGGCTCCAAGTCTTTCTATGATCCTTGCCCTGTAGGCTATCGTGTTCCGCCCGCAGATGTGTTCAGGACATTCACGACCACTGGTGGATATACTCAAGAACCTTCTTCTTTTGATGTGGTGGACGTGAACGGTGACGGAGTGATCGATGCCAAAGACTACAACTATGGATGGTCTTTCAATATGAAGGAGGGCTCTCAGTTTTTCCCTGCCGCAGCCCGCTACGACGGCTCCTACGCCATGCTTATGGGCTCCAAGAGCGGACTTTGGGGATCCTATTGGGGAAACTCTCCTGCCAAATCCTATAATGAGAAGACAGCCGGTTTCGGGTTCTGTGTGCTCGCATTCATGAACGAGGCCGCCGGCACATCCGTCTCCGCCACCGCTTCCGCCGGACGCGCCGACGCCTATTCAATCCGCTGCGTCAAAGAGTAGAGACCTGATCATGCCCCCGCGTATTGGTTTGGCCTCCAGTGTTTCGTCCGTGTAGCCAAGGCAATGCACTAGAGCAGTTTATGGCCTTTTGAGAAAGCCATCCGTTCGAGATAGGGCTTGGCGATGGCGAATCGAGGAACCGATGTACGGCGCTTCCACGGCGTGTCGTAGCCGTGACCATTGTCGATAAGGATTGACATATTACATGCATGCCTTGGTTTTCTGTATGTAAGTTGCAGAAAATCAATTACCTGCATAATAGCTACAAAAGACGGGCAAACCCCGTTGGAGCGTAGTGGATTGTAGTGGACCGAGAAAAAGAAAATAATCTTTTCGTGGTAATCTCAGCAAAGGATCTGAAAATTATAAGTAAATTTCTAATCTGTCAGAGTAAATGGCCATGGCTATGGAGACTGCTCATATCACCCCGTTAGACGGAGAACGACCTGCCCAGTATGCTGAGAGGGTCGGTAAAGGGTATGCTGAAGCCTCCATCCAGAAAGATAAAAAAAAGGGGCAGTTTTTCACACCGCTGGTTATTTCGAATTCATGGGAAGACAGGCTAATCCATCAGAAAAAAAAGAGGTTTCAATTCTGGATCCTGGTTGCGGACTAGCTATTCTGTCTTGCGCTTTAATTGAGCACCTTGTTGAAATGTCGTCTCCGGTTAGGATAAATCTGACACTTTATGAGACTGACCAAAAGGTCATTCCGTTCACCTTGGACGTTCTATACTATCTGAAAGCCTGGTGTTAGACCCGGAAAGTTCAGATAGATTATCATCTTAACGAGACAGATTTCGTTCTTGATAGATGCGAGTGCCTCGACGGGGCCGACACCATTTTTGGCGATATGTTTGGCCCGGAGAGATTTGACTACGTCACTTCTAATCCTCCGTATTTCAAGCTTGCCAAAGATGATATCCACACACGCTCCTGTGCCAGTATCGTCGATGGACAACCAATATCTACGCCCTGTTCATGGCCATCTGCGCGAAACTGCTCGCCGAAGATGGCCAGATGATATTCATCACGCCGAGAAGTTTTGCCTCTGGAAGGTATTTCCAATCGTTCCGGAATTTTCTCTTCCAGCATGTCAGTATTGAACTCATCCACCTGTTCAATACACGCAAGGATACGCTCGCTAAGGATGAGGTTCTACATGAATTGGTCATTATGCGGATGATTCCCGCCGGAAATGGTGGGCGTATTACTGTTTCCTATAGCCAAGGCATCTCAGACTTGGATCACCCTTACCAAAAGGTGTATGCTGCATCGGAGATTGTGGATGTGAGCAGCGAAGAGAAGGTTGTTTATCTGCCCGTTGATAGACGTGATGAGGCGATATTGAGTCTATTCCGTTCCTGGGACGGAAATATGGAGAAGTATGGCATTAAGATATCGACAGGACCGGTTGTCGCATTCCGGGCGTATGATTTCATCGTGAATGAGCCGGGTGATGACACCGTTCCGCTGTACTGGCTCCACAATGTGGTGAAGATGCTCTGCGACCATCCGGTGCAGAAGAAAGGCAAGGGGCAGTACATCAAGGTGGCCTCGGAGACCAAAGCGGCACTGCTCCCCAACAAGAATTATGTGCTGCTGAGGCGTTTCAGTTCCAAGGATGACAACAGCCGTCTGGTTGCAGCGCCATACTTTGGCAATATGGCTCAGCATGAGTTTGTTGGAATTGAGAACAAATTAAACTATATTTACAGACCGAAAGGACACCTCCGCAGAGATGAAGTTATGGGAATCACCGCCCTGCTGGACAGCGAGATGTTTGATGCCTGGTTCAGAACCTTCAACGGAAACATCAACGTAAGCGCCACAGAGCCGAGGATGATGCCGCTTCCCGCTATCGAGACCATCCGGGAGATAGGAAGGAAGATTATTTTGAGAAACAATTATTCCATTGACTTCATCAACGATCTGGTCCTGGATTACTTTAAGATTCAGTACAAATGAGCAAAATTACTGAGGCACAAGAGATTTTGAAAGCATTGGGGCTTCCCGCAGCACAGCAGAATGAAATGTCTGCCCTGGTGCTGCTGGCGCTGTGCAGCATCAAGGAAGACACTCCTTGGGCAAAGGCGAAGCGGGCCAGCCAGCGCATCACGAAAGAGATAATGGCTTTCGTGAACGACAACTACAAAGCGGAGTCACCATATGCCCCCAACACTTGCGAAACGTTTCGCCGTCAGGTATTGCATCAATTCGTGCAGGCCACTGTCGCCAATTATAATCCCGACGACCCGACTCTGCCTGTCAATAGCCCCAAGGCACATTATGCCATTACGCCTGAAGCATTGACTGTCGTACAGGGGTACGGCAAAGCAGAGTGGAATAATAAGGTAGAGAAGTTCGCCCAGGAGACCACAATGTTACGTGAGAAATATGCAGCAGAGCGTGACTTGCACCGCATTCCACTGATTATCGAGGGGAATGAGTATTATCTCTCTCCAGGAGCCCACAATGAGGTTCAGTCTGCCGTTGTCGAAGAATTCGCGCCCAGATTTGCTCCTGGCGGAAAACTGCTCTACATCGGTGATGCCGAAGACAAAGACCTGTATGTTAATACAGCTGGTCTGGAGGCGTTGAAACTGCCCATCACCGAACATTCAAAGCTCCCTGATATCGTTATCAGTGACGAGAAACGTGGCTGGCTATTCCTCATTGAGGTGGTAACTTCTCACGGACCGGTTTCCGCAAAGCGTGTTGTTGAGTTGGAAGAGTTTACTAAGGATTGCCCTTATGGAATCGTATATGTGACAGCCTTCCCGAATGCGAAAGAATTCAAGAAACACGTGGATGATATTGCATGGGAGACTGAAGTATGGCTTTCCGACACACCGGATCACATGATTCATTTCAACGGTGACCGGTTTATCGGCCCGAGGAAATAAATTGTTTTTCGATAATATGTCTAAGCGGCTTGAGGTTTTTCCAAAAAGCCGCTTTCTGTTTATCTCTCTCTTCTATGATTGAGTCATCCTCCTCATCATGATAATTTTCGAATTATATTTGTATGGATTGCAGCAAGATTGCAAAATTATCACGCAATAATGCGATGTCACTACTTGCATTAATCTGAGGCTGTTATAAACTGCCATTTAAAGAAGATTTTTTTGATTGTCTTATTAATTGCTGATGGCTGTTTCATGTCCTAAGCTATTAGAAATAGCAGAGTCTTATCCAAACATGGCAATTAATACCAAAAGCTAGAATCGTTCGGCGGGGCTCTTCGGCGGGTGCGTTTTACAAAAGACGTTCAGCCCGAATGGCTTTTGAAGGCGGTGGAACTATGAATATGTTGAAAAAGTATAGGGTAAGATCGAGAGTTTTTCAGCATATTCTTTAATTGACGGCGTTCTATGCCCTTTCGCCCTGAACGTGTTTTGTAAGATTTAAGATTCTGGTGCTGGTCATGTTGCCAGAATATGCCGCCGGCCAGCGTTAGATCACTGCCGCACATCGTCGCGGCTGGCCGCTTGGATGGGGGACTCAGAATAAAAATGCCTCTCAGGTGACTGAGAGGCGGATTTTTGTGGAGCATAGGAGGATCGAACTCCTGACCTCAAGATTGCGAACCTTGCGCTCTACCAGCTGAGCTAATACCCCGATTGGACTGCAAAGATACAAAAAACTTCATTTATACAATGGATTTTATTCGAGAATATTGCGCAAAACATTTATTGATTGTGACAACGGATGTCCTGCGTGCGATTCAAAGTGGAGGATGGCTACACCATTATGGCAAGTTAGGTAAATTGCCTGCACGCGTGATGTCCTGCGTGCGATTCAAAGTGGAGGATGGCTACACCATTATAGCAAGTTAGGTAAATTGCCTGCACGCGTGATGTCCTGTGTGCGATTCAAAGTGGAGGATGGTTACCGTGTGGAGGCAATGAATTCCTTATACTTGATGAAATCATCCGGAAGCGGCATGTCATAGACCTTGCTTCTGAGGAATGCTCCGTAATCCTTGATGTCTGAATATTTCGACTGCTCCTCCACGGTCAGAGTCTCTCCGACGCCGACTCTGATCCTTCTGTACCTCTTGTTGACAAGCTCGTGCGGAAGCTGCATCAGGCGCACCCTCCAGTCTATCAGACCCAGGTTGTAGAACCAGAGTGAGTTGTGGTCGAAAAACCGGATAGGGACAATCGGAACCTTGGCTTTCCGGATAAGCCTCAGAACCGCTTCCTGCCACTCTCTGTCCTTGATTTTCATCTCTTTAAGGCTGAGATCCGAGACTGCTCCTGAAGGGAAGAATCCCACCGGTTCACCATCGTGGAGCCTTTCCAGAACCTCACGGACTCCCTGGATGTTCTTGGCTGTTATTCCCTTGTTCAAGTTGTTCTTCGGATTGACAACGATGAGACTTGGGCGCAGCGCTTCGACAAGGGCGAGGAACTCGGTCACCATCACCTTGAAACCAGGCCTGATGTGTCCGATAAGGTCAATGAGAATGACACCGTCCATACCTCCGTAGGGATGGTTGCTGACCGTGATGAACGGCCCGTCGGGCAAATTCGCAAGCCTTTGCGAGCCTCCCAGCTGGTAGTTGACCCCAAGCTTGTCCAAGAGTGCGCCCGCGAAATCCGCCCCTTGATGTTCATCAATCGTGTCGTAAATGTCGGACAGTGTCTTGATGGACAGGACTTTTCTTAGGAAACCAGCGACAGTGTTGCCGAATTTTCCCTTGAAAACCGGCGCAAACTGCTCAATCTGTTCTACTGGAAGAAGCGGCATTATTTGTCATCCCTCTTTGGCATCGGGTCCATCTTGGCGTAACCCTTTGCGTCACTGATGATTGTCACCAGATAAATGATCACAAGCAAGGCCAGGATCACAAGACCTGCCACGTCAAGCGCCCTGAGGTCGATGTCCTTGCCGAATATGCTGACCACTGTGCTGAACTCCCTGAGCGGCTCTATGAATATAAAGAGAGATGTCAAGATAATGGCGATCACTCTGAACTCAGTAGGTCCAAGTTTGGCGTAGGTGAGCCTGAACTCGCTCTTGAGGTGGGCGTTCACGCTGACGTTGACAGTTAGGCAAAGATAGACAACGAATATCATCAGCGCCAGATCCAGCCGCATAAGGTATGACAGTCCGAGGCCTACGAACATAAAGGCTTCGTTTATGCAATCGACGGTGTGGTCGAGATAGTAGCCGTAGATCGGTCTCTGGGTCTTGCGGACTCTGGCCAGAGTACCATCAAGGGAATCCCCGTACCAGTTGACAACGAAGCCGAAGCAGCTGAGCCAAAGGAAGTTGACGTTCACGCTGCAGAGGATGTAGCCGGCGCCGATCATGATCGCGCCAAGCGTGCCGATGAATGTCAGTGTGTCCGATACGACCCATTTCGGCTGCCTCTCGGCCAGCCAGACAAGGGCCTTCTTCTCGACCCCGTTCAGGATGGAGGTCTGTATTCTTTCCGCTTTCTTGTCTGCCATATTAATTATGTGTTAGATGTTTTTGACGTAAATCCTGGCTCTCTTGTGGAGGTGATGCTCGAATTTGCCCCAGAGATTCTGGACATTGTGGTTCTCCTCAAGCTCACGGGTGCTCTCGACGTATTTGATACCGTTCTTGTGCATCCCGCGGCCGATCTTGGAGATGATCATCGCATTGACACCCTTGTCCTTATATTCATTGGAGATGGCTATCAGCAGGGCATCAATCGTGTCATTGTGGTGCAAAGCCTTGAGAATGTGTATGAACCCGAACGGGAACATATGCCCTTTCGCTTTCTGCAGAGCCTTTGACAGTGATGGAAGGGTGATTCCGAATCCGACCACCTTGTCGGTCTCGTCAACGATGACAGAGACGTAGTCCAGATTGAGGTTCGGGAAGAACTGGTCCTTGAGATCCTCGCACTGGGCAGGGGAGAGCTCCGAGAATCCGTGCAAGACAGAGTAACATTCGTTCATCACACGGAATATTCCGTCGGCATATTTGTGGAGCAGCTCATTCTTGTTCTTGTAGTCGCCTTCCTTGAGATTGTAGCGCTCACCGATCATTTCGGCGAAGTGGAAATAACGGTCAAGATTGTCCGGAACAGTGATCTTATATTCCACGAAATCAGTCTCTTTCGAGAATCCTTCTTTCAGGAGCATCGGCTCGTAGTAGGGAGCGTTGTACTTTCCGTAGGCGGTGGGAAGTTGGTCGAAACCTTCGACAAGAACTCCGGAGATGTCAAACTCAAGGAAACCGACAGGGCCTTCAATGATCTCCATTCCTTTTTCCTTGCCATATTCCTTCACCCTTTCCATCAGGGCGTGTACCACCTCCTGTGATTCGATGAAGTCTATCCAGCAGAAACGGCAGATCTTCTTGTCAACCTTTTTGTTGTACTTATAGTTTATGATGCCGGCGACTCTGCCGACAATCTTGCCGTTTTCATCGTATGCTAGCCAATATTTCCCTTCGCAGACCTCAAAGGCCCGGTTTTTGCCCGGAGTGAGGGTGTCCATTTCCATCGACTCAATCTGAGGAACGTAGTATTCGTTGTCCGCATACAACTCGTTCGGGAACCGGACGAAACGCCTCAGATCCTGTCTGCTTATCACTTCCTTGGTTGTAATAGCCATTGTTTTTTTACTTTACAATCCGCTAAGGTAGTAAAAAATCATAAATTATTCTATTATCGAATATACAAAATAGTCCCGCCATTTGTGGGTGACGGGACTTATTTATCTTATTAATAAATATTAAAACATTTCTACAAAATAGTAAGATGGGTTACTTTTTCTCGTATCCAACAGGATGGTTCAGCAAAAGTTCCTGTCCTTCCTTGAGGCCAAGGGCGGTTTTGACAGCATCGTGGTTCATGCTTCCGCGCGGAACTGTCGCCAGTCCGAGAGCCTCGCAGGCAAGGCAGATGTTCTGGGACACATAGCCGGCGTCGATGGCTCCGAAAATTGCGGTTTTCTCATCGCGGAACTTGTACTTGTTCAGGTCGCAGACGATCACGAGGAACAGCGGCGCGTTCGCTACGGATGTCTGGCGGCCGGCAAGATCCGGGCGGATGTCCTTTCCGGAAACCTTCGTCAAGATGTTTTCCTGGGCGTTGAAGAGCCATGCGCCGTCAGCCCGGCATACATAGACACTTTCCTCCTGTGTGTTCATGGCTGATGGTACGGTCAGCCTTCCGTCCTCACGGTTCACTCCGCATGCGGCCCATAGCAACTGGGACAGAGACGCGTCACTGATCTGTGCGTCTGAATATTCACGGACAGAGGCTCTTTGCTGAAGAGCCTGATAGAGAGCCATCGACACATTCTTGTCAGGCTGCGGAAGCTTGATGACTTCCTGGGCGAGTGCGGAAGTGGCCAGCGCGGCGGCTGCCAAAGCAAGGATGATCTTTTTCATATTCATGGATTTAAATGTTTGAGACTTTGATTGTGTGACGCGGCGCGGCTCCGGTTGACGACTGCCACTCCGCTGAAAACCATAATGATGGCTACTATTTTCTGCCAGGTCATCGTGTCCATCCCGCCGATGACGCTGAGCAGGCAGGCCAGAATCGGCTGAAGGTAGGTGTACATCGCCACGATGGTCGGGCGGACGCTTTTCTGGCCGACCGGAATCAGAAAGTATGCGACAAAGGTGGCAAAGAAGATAAGATAGCCTATCTCAAGGGCTTGCGGCAACTTGATGGCGGCGTAGTCGGTGTGGAGCAGATCCTCAAATGACAGCGGCAGCGACATCAGAAGCGAGAACAGGAACATCCACTTCATAAAAGTGATCACTGAATATCTTTGGATCAGCGGCCTGAACGCTCCGAGGTACAGCGAGAAGCTGATGCTGTTCAGGAACAGCAGAATGAACCCTAAAGGTTGTGTGGCTTCGACTCCATTGTGATTATGTACGGAGTTGAAAATCAAGAATATGATTCCGATGAAGCTGATTCCGACACCGGCGGCCTTCTTCGCGGTGATAGGCTCTTTTACGAATATGAACGCGAAGAACATGGTGAAGATCGGGCCGAGTGTTCCGATGATGGACGCGTCGATGGTCGTGGCCATCGTTATGCCTTTCAGGAACGTGTATTGGGTGATGAACAGACCGAATATGGATGCCAACGCAATCTGTATCAGATCTTTGACCGGAACTTTTTCTTTGGGCGTGAACATGGAGATCAGCCAGAACAAAGCGGACGCTCCGATCGCTCTCAGCGTGAATAATGCGATAGGGGAGACAACCGCCGAGTTGGAGATGTCCTTTGTCAGCACGATATTGACGCCGAAGATCGTGTAGGCCGCCAGCAGTGCCAGATGCCCTTTTAGATTGCCGCCCGCCATTCCATTCCGATTACTGTTCGCCATAGCCGTCCTCCGAGCATTGCGGGCATATTCCTTTAATAAGGTAGTTCGCCGTGGTTTCTGAATATCCCGCCGGGAGCGTCACAGGGGGGATGTGGATGTCCTCAAGGCAGAAGGTGCGGTGGCACTTCTCGCAGAAAAAATGCACGTGCGCGTCCTCGTCGCGCGCTGAGTCGTGGCTCAGGCAGAGCTCGTAGCGGGTGCCGTCGCCGCCGTCCTCGATCGCGTGCACAAGGTGGTGTTCCTTGAACAGCGTGAGGCTTCTGAATATTCCAGACTTGTCGATCGTGCCGATCTTGTCCTCCAGCTCCATAAGGCTCAGCGGACGGCCCTCGGTAAGGAGCGCCTTTGCCACAATCAGCCTGTTGGCCGTGGTTTTCACCCCGTGCCTCTCAAGCAATTCCGTCAGGTCTATGTTCGGCATATCTCCTATCTGTTTTTATATTACGCATCGCAAATTTACTTAATTTTTTGAAGTATTGTATTCCGTTCGATAGAATGACAGGAGCGAAGCGACAAGTCGGCTTCTGCCGACCGGCCGTAGGCCGAAATCCTCCAAAGGGGGTGCAGGGGGGTATATGTTGCAAATTTTGGTTTGACCAAACCAAAATTTGCAACCAAGTTGCAGAAATGATTATCGACCTTTGCACCGTTGAAATCAAAGTCAAAGAAAGAATATGGAAAAGGAAAACAAAATCAGATTCGCGAGAATCATTCTTTCAGCCGCCCTGCTTGGCGTGGCAGTCTTGGTCGAGAAGAAGTGCGACCTCAGCGTCTGGCAGCTTCTCCTTGTTTATTTAATCCCTTATCTCATCGCCGGTTACGACACTTTGCTTGAAGCCGGAGAGAAAATCCTCAAAGGTGACTTCTTCGATGAGGACTTCCTGATGAGCATCGCCACCATCGGCGCGCTCTGCATCGGATTCCTTCCAGGAGCTGAGACACAGTTTCCGGAGGCGGTCTTCGTGATGCTGTTCTTTCAGGTCGGAGAACTTTTCGAGGACATAGCCGAAGGCCGGAGCCGCAAGTCAATCTCGGCATTGATGGACATAAGACCGGACACGGCCAATGTTGAACGTGACGGGAAAGTCTTGACAGTCAATCCTGAAGAAGTCAAAGTCGGAGAGACAATCGTAGTAAAACCGGGCGAGAAAGTCCCGATGGACGGAGTAGTCCTCGAAGGAACCTCAAGCCTTAACACCGTGGCCCTGACCGGAGAAAGCGTTCCACGGAGCATATCTAAAGACGATGACATTATCTCTGGTTGCGTGAACCTTACCGGAGTCATCCGCGCGAAAGTCACGAAGGCTTTCGGTGAGTCAACCGCATCCAAGATCCTGGATCTTGTCGAGAACGCTTCCGAGAACAAATCCAAGAGCGAGAGCTTCATCTCAAGGTTCGCAAGGATCTACACCCCGGTCGTTGTGATAGCGGCATTGGTGCTGGCTTTCATCCCGCCAGTCCTCTCCGGAGATTTCGGCGGCACTTTCGCCACCTGGCTCTACAGGGCTCTGACATTCCTGATCGTCTCCTGTCCGTGCGCCCTTGTGATCTCGGTTCCGCTCTCGTTCTTCGGTGGCATCGGCGGAGCGTCATCCAAAGGAATCCTGATCAAAGGTTCCAACTATCTTGAGGCTTTGGCCAAAGTCGGAACGGTTGTCTTTGACAAGACCGGCACACTTACCGAAGGCGTGTTCGATGTGACCGCCGTGCATCCGGAAACGATTGATGAGAAGGAACTTCTGCATCTTGCGGCACACGTGGAGAGATATTCGTCACACCCGATAGCAATCTCACTTAAGAACGCTTATCCTGACGAGGCCGATGGATGCTCGGTCGAAAATGTCGAGGAGATCGCCGGTCACGGAGTACGCGCTGTGGTGAACGGAAAGACCGTCTGCGTGGGCAACACAAAGATGATGGACGCGGTCGGAGCGAAGTGGAAACCTTGTGAGAAGAACGGCACGATCGTACACGTCAGCGTCGATGGCACATACGTCGGACACATTGTGGTCTCTGACAGAATCAAGGCTGATTCCGCCGATGCGATCAAGGCTCTCAAGGCCGAAGGCGTCACAAAGACTGTGATGCTCACCGGAGACAAGCGTGAGGTCGGTGAATATGTCGCCTCGGCCATCGGGCTTGACGAGTTCCACGCCGAACTCTTGCCGGCAGACAAAGTCTCTGAGTTAGAGAAACTTCTTGATAATAAGCCGTCCGGAAAGACGCTCGCCTTTGTGGGTGACGGCATCAACGACGCTCCTGTGCTCGCAAGAGCCGATCTCGGAATAGCGATGGGCGGACTCGGATCCGATGCCGCGATAGAGGCCGCCGATGTGGTCTTGATGGATGACAAGCCGTCAAAGATAGCCCTTGGCGTGAAGATCGCCCGCAAGACCCTCCGTCTGGCAAGGGAGAACACCTTCTTCGCCATATTCATAAAACTTCTCGTCCTCGTCCTTGCCGTCCTTGGCATCGCCACAATGTGGATGGCCGTCTTCGCCGATGTCGGCGTTACCGTCCTCGCTGTCCTGAACGCCATGCGCGCTCTGAAAGTTTAGGAATATTTCGGATTCCCCTTACTCTGCGTCGTCCTCCGGCTCAAGGTGAAGGGAGATCTGGGTCTCAGGGCCGAATTCCTTGCGGAGGGACTCCTCGACTTTCTTGGAGATGTCGTGCGCCTCTTTCAGTGATATCTCAGAATCCAGCACAAGGTGGCCTTCCATTATTATTCCCGGCCCTTCGCGTCGTGTTTTCAGCTCGTGAAGATCGACCACTCCTTTGACGGATTTGGCCGTGGCCTCGATCTTTTCCTCCACATCGTCCGGAAGTGACACATCCAGAAGTTCCTTGATAGCCGGCACAGACATCTTCACCGCCATCACAAGTATGAATATGCTGATGACGCAACCTGTGATCGGGTCAAGAATGACGAATTTGTCACCAAGGAATATGGCTCCCGCGATTCCGAGCAGTGAGCCAACGGACGAGAAAGCATCTGAACGGTGATGCCAAGCGTTGGCTATCATCATCGGGCTGTTCAGAGCCTTTCCTTGGATGATCGTGTAACGGTAAAGGATTTCTTTCAGGACTATTGACGCTACGGCTGCCCAAAGAGCGATCATTCCGGGAGAACTTACTTCTCCTCCATCCAGAATCTGGTGGATCTTGTTTATGCCGCCGGACATCAGGTTGACAGCCACGACGATCAGCATCAGACTGATTATCAGTGTGGCGAAAGTCTCGAACTTCCCGTGCCCGTAGTCGTGGTCCTTGTCCCGGCCCTTGGCTGAAATCTTCACGAACACTATCACGACGATGTCGCTCAGAAGGTCTGACAGTGAATGGATTCCGTCCGCTATCATCGCGGTTGAGCGTCCAAGAACACCGGCGAAGATCTTGAAAACCGTCAGAATGATGTTGACAACTGATCCGACCAGTGTCACGAATGTTACCTTTGCGGTCCTGTCCATTATGAGTAACGTTTAGGAAGTCTGAATATGATTGAGAAACAAGCCACTACGCACAGCACGAACGGGTAGTAGAGGCAAGGAATAATCGCCGCGGCGGAGATCCCGGCGAATCCGGAAGCCATCAGTAGTTGCGCTCCGTAAGGGATTATGCCCTGTACGACGCAGGAGAACGTGTCCAGAAGGCTTGCTGATTTCCTCGGGTCAAGCCCGAATTTCTTGGTGATGTCCCGGGCGATGTCTCCGGTTGTCAGAATCGCTATCGTGTTGTTGGCCGTGCAGAAATTCGACAGCCCGACAAGCCCGGCTATGCTGAACTCAGCTCCTCGCTTGCCTTTGATGCCTTTAGTCAAACCTTTGATGATGAAATCGATACCGCCATTGTGCCGGATCAGTTCCAGCATTCCACCAGAGAGCATTGTCACGATGATCAGTTCGCCCATCCCGGCGATTCCGTCCCCGACACTGCCGAGAAATCCGAGCCAGGTCATTCCGTTCACGAATCCGATCGCCGCGCTGAGCAGCAGGCCGATTCCGAGTACAAGCAGGACATTCAGTCCGCACAGAGCCAACACAATGACAGACAGGTAGGGAATGAGCTTGACATATTCAATCTCTCCGATCTCTGGAGTCGCTCCGTGGTTGAGTCCGATGATGATGTAGATGACTGTGACTATCAGAGCCGCCGGTCCGCAGATCCAGATGTTCGCCTTGAACTTGTCGGACATCGAGCAGCCTTGTGACGTGGTCGAGGCGATTGTCGTGTCTGAGATGAAAGACAGATTGTCACCGAAAAACGCTCCGCCCACAATCAGGCCGGTCAGCATCGCCAAAGACAGTCCGGATTGTTCAGCCAGTCCTGAGGCGATTGGAACCAGTGCCACCACCGTTCCCACACTCGTGCCGATTGACATCGAGATGAAGCAGGATGCCAGAAACAGCCCCGCCAGCAACCATTTCCCCGGAAGAACAGTAAGCGTCAGATTGACAGTCGCTTCCACGCTCCCGATTGCCTTTGCCGTGGTCGCGAACGCCCCCGCCATCACGAATATCCAGATCATCAGCAGAACATTCTTGTTGCCAGCACCGCTTGAGAATATGTTTATCCTTTCCGCCACAGCCCCTTTCGTGATCAGCATCGCATAGACCGACGCGATCAGAAACGCCGACGCGATCGGCACCTTATAAAAGTCGTGAGCCACCAGCGACGACGCCAGATAAGTCACCAAAAACACAGCCAGCGGACTCAACGCCAGCCAGCCGTTCATTTTCAGTCTGTTGATAGTTCGTTCCATAATACTTTGCAAATTTAGTAAATTACAGAATAATATTTATCTTTGTCTTAGTAAGCGTTGAAAAATAAGTTGAACTAAATTTTGTGTCAGATTTATGAGGATTGATTTC
>OMDN01000145.1_pt1 | contig 16416 bp, 12 predicted proteins | sample 1645191 | NCBI WGS metagenome assembly OMDN01 (sample SAMEA103958154, study PRJEB25191) | human gut metagenome | reverse complement strand
AAGTACCTGTGTGGCACATATTTTTCAAAAAAAAGACTTTTTCAAGTGGACTCATATAATGACGTGAATTGGTCACTTCGATGGTTGGTGAGTCTGGCGAACCACAAGCTCAGCGACCGGTTGGCTCGGTGACAATCAGGTAGTTGTCTTCGTTGTAGGGAGTCTCTATACGTGCGCCGAAGATGTGCGCGTCATCGCCTGATCTGACTTTCAGGCGGACTCTTAACTCATCGCTGGACATCGGAATGTTCTTGGCGGAGACCTCGGAATGTGGGTAGCGCTTCCCGACATCTTTCATGGAAGCCTTGTTAAGAGGAAGGATTTCCTTTACATAAAAGACTTTTCCGAAATCTTTAAGTGGTGCGGTTCGCTGCTCTAATTCGCTGTCAGACAGTGGTTCACCTATCGTGTAAAGATGCGTGAAGCGGGCCAGCTTCACGAGTCCGAACCTTTCGCAGACAGCATTGAACACCCCTGCCTTGGTCAGCGACTTCCCCGGTTCGAAGATTATTCTGGCGAATGTCGAATCCGAGTACACCGCTTTTGCGCCGGCAATCTCTTCTGACGTGAATGTCAGCGTTCCGCCATCTTCCCGACAGGTCAATGAATATCCATTTCTCCATTCCCTGTCCAGCAGAATCAACAGCTCCTTGCATTCCCCGCAGCTTGCCACAACGTGGACCTCACGCACCCACTGACCGTTCCAGCCACCTTTGTGATTCTCATCAAGGAATGATTCATAAGTCCTGTCCAATCTTTCCACAACCATAGTGATGTCCGCCATAGGGGAAATCTTGAGCAGTATGAATCTGCTGGTTTCGAACATTTGAGGCAGCATCTTCAGCACGTCCGGCGAGCAGTCTTCCAGCAGAAAGACCTTCTTTCCCACGGAGTCCCGTCTTGCCGGGTCCATGAATATGACATCCGGCTTGAAGTCCCCGAGTATCTCCTCAAGGCTGTCCGCTGTCGCCTCACAATTCCTAATGAATATATTCGTGGCTCCCAGAGCCTGGAAGTTGTGCCGTGCCGCCGCAGCCAGTTCCGGATTCATCTCATTGTAAAGCACTTCATCAGACACTTTGCTGAATGCCCACGAATCAACTCCCAGCCCTCCTGTCAGATCCGCCACCTTGCCGTTTTTCGGTTCGGTCACCTCGGCAAGCTCAGTGACCAAAAAACAATCGGTCGCAGAGCCTGTCCCTTTGGTCGCTGAGCCTGTCCCTTTGGTCGCAGAGCCTGTCGAAGCGACTGATAGTTTACTGATTCTTAAACCATCTCTGCAGGCCGCAGAACCAGTTTCTTCGGTTCCTGAACCAGCCGCTTCTGTCGGTGAACCTGTTTCTTCGGTTCCAGAACCTGTCGCCTCTGTCGGAGAACCTGCGGTGCTTTGATATTGTCGAAGTGTCGAAGCGACAGGTCTTCCATGTTCATTAAAGATTCTTTGAACAATCGAAGCCTTGTACCGCGCCGTGTCAGAAGAACTGCACTGCTCCGTGCACAGCGTCGAAGGATAGACCAGCCTCGAGCACGCCACCCATTCCGGCAGCTTCTTACGAAGTTTCTTTCGTCCCTCGATAGTGTTGACCGCCAGCGACTTCGCGTCCAGCTCAGCCAGTCCGGCATCCCCCGGCGACGGCCACTCCCTGCGCGACATCACCAGCCGCACCGTGTCCGCCCCTTCGTTCTCAACTATGAATCTCTCAAAACTGTCCATATTTTGTATATCATTATGATCTGTTATACTTTTTATCTCCCGCCAAATTTGGCTTACTAATCCTTAAAAAATAACCTGGTGATCTTTGAGAATCTGTTTTGATTTGTTTGAAATGTTCTTTGAGGTGAAATAATCTTCATTTTCTTCCCGCTTCTTCAGTCAGATAGCACCGCTATCTTCTTTGGAAAAAGCAGTCGACCCCGGAGTTTATCACTCTCACATTTTCAGACAAACAAATCAAAACAGTTTCTTAGTAACCCTAAAAAAATAACTTGGTGATCTTCGATTGTCTTTTTCGGTCTATCTGTCTTACTTCATCAGACATGTGTCACCCACACTCCTTCTCCCAAAGAAATCTATCCTCGAAAATACCGCCAAATCTTTCTACCGTATTCCTGCAGCAATGGACGAGCTTGGGTTAAAGACGTCTATCCTCGAAAATACTGCCAAATCTTTACCAACTTATTTTTTAACGCATACTTAACGCATACTTAACGCATACTTAGACACGCTCTGTCTGTCCTTTCCTTTGCATTGAAGCTATTTGCTTTATAACAGTTATCCTCCCCATAAGGTGTCGTGATTTGCAATCTATTATAAGTTAATAGATTAGGTGATTGTCTTTAGCGTGATTAGACTAAAGGTGGGTGCGATATTGCTTGATTATCAATTGTTTATCAATCACGCACCGCATCACGCACCTAAGCACACACCTAAGCACGCGCTTTGTCGCCGCAACTGTCTCCTCTTTTGAGGCCACATTCCCATTCTATCCGCTTCCATTTGAAAAACATATTACCTTTTCACAAAATTACGATTATTTGACGAATACCGAGGAACTCATCATTCCCAAATTCATGAAATTGACAGAGTTTACGACATCGCCGTCAATGGCTGAGGTCAAGTACAAATGATTTGGAACGGTTAGTCACGTGAGTACCATATACATATAGGCGTTGTGATTAGATTAGACGGCAGGGTCAAGTGGCTCTGCTGTTTTGATTTTTGGTTCCTGTGCAAACCCTGTGCAAACCGCAGGCACGCAAGAGTGGCTCTGGTAATGCTGGGAGGCCATAGTGTGTGGCTGACCCCCATGTTCAGAGGGAGGGTCAGCCACAGTGATAGCGGATTGAATACCGTTGGTGGCGTTTTATCGTGTCCGTGGTTTGTAAATGATTGGCATTCTTTGCGGATAATGCCCTTGGAAGCTGTTTTGAATCATTTGAAATGTTCTTTGAGGTGAAAAATCTTCAGACAAACAAGTCAAAACAGCATCTTAGTCATTTTTCTGATTCCTTTGATTCCTACTATTCCGAAATGATCAGAGCCGAAATGATCAGCGGGTTCACACCTACATGGTATCCTCAGAGGTGCGGAGTGGGGCAACACGTTCCCGGAGGTTATGGACATCTCGTTCAGAATTGCAGGGTCAAAGGCTTCCGATGTAGCTGGAGAAGGGTCCCCGTGCAAATCTGTTCCGGGCTGAAGGATAGAGGATGCCCAGCAAGGTCTTCAGGGACGGATTCGCCTGGACTCGCGGGAACAGAATTGCAGCGGATTGCTGCTGGAGCAGGGTGCGTGTGCAAATCTGTTCCAGGCTGAAGGATAGAGGATGCCTTGCAAGGCCTTCAGGGACGGATCCGTCAGGACTCGCGGGAACAGAATTGCAGCGGATTGCTGCCGGAGCTGGATGTTGGCGCAAATCTGTGGAAGAAGGGTTGCGGGGGAGCGGAGGGACAGCGATCTTTCAGATGGCCACATCCACGCCAACCTTGCCCGGATCAGTCTCCGCCGCAACCCTTTCTTTTATGGTCGCACACCGCAAACTTAGAATCGTAGTTGTGGTTGCGGAAGTCTGAAAGCAAGTCTGTGGTCTCCGAAGCATATGGAGGATGACCTCAATGCGTAGACGATGGTGCCCAAGGTGGCGACATCAGGCGATTATGCGGCAGGCATGGAGACTCTTCTCATAGTACTATGCACAAACTTCGGATAGGGGTCACACGGAAGTTTGCAGGTGAACCATCATTTCCCTTTCTTCTTATTATTTTTGACAAGTAACATAATGAGAATAAATACGATATTGATTCCTAAGTACATCGCAGCACCCTTTAAAACGAGAATCTCTCCATTTATGTACCCAGCGGCAACCTCTATAGGGACCGAATCATATCCCCGAATCAACTTCCCTATAATCCTTTTCTCTGATATTTCGTATTTATAACTTACCATTGTATTCAGTACCATATGTATTACCAATACCAATGCAGCTACGGAGATTATCAGCCAAATGATTATAATCCATTTTTTTTACAATTGCGATTCGTCTCATTCTTATAGTTCATTTCTATAACTGTATAAAACATAAACCTACGAATTCAGCGTTTTTCCGTAACCTTAAGCCCGGCAATCCGCTTGACTTCGTTTATTTCAGCTATGAACTGTTCGGTGGTCGGAAGGTACAGCTGGTACTTGCTGGCAAGGATTGTCCTGTTGTCTTCCGGCAGGGTGAGCTTGACGGCGGTGTCGTTCTTGTCGGAGCACAAGAGTATTCCGATGGTCGGGTTCTCGTCCTCGGACTTTTCGTAGCGATCGTAGTAGTTGACATAGAGCTGTAACTGCCCCAAATCCTGGTGGGTCAGCTTGTGGTTCTTGATTTCTATGATGACAAATGAGCGAAGCAGTCGATTGTAGAATACAAGATCCGCGAAATACTCATCGTCCTCAATGAGCAGCCGTTTCTGTCTGGCTACGAAAGAGAATCCCTTTCCCATTTCGAGGAGGAAGTCCGCAATATGTGAGATGATTGCGCTTTCAAAGTCTCTTTCATAATACTCCGGGCGTTTCTCAAGACCAAGGAATTCCAAAACCATTGGGTCTTTGATGATTTCTGTCGGTGATTCCGGTTGGCGCTCGTTGCGGGCTACAGCAAGGACCTTTCCCTTGTCGTTGCTCATCAGAAGACGCTCGTAAAGCATTGAGTTGATTTGGCGCTCAAGTTGACGTTTAGACCAGCATTCATTGACGGCTTCCAGCTGATAGTACTCTCGTTTGTCGGGGTCTGGGATTGAGATAAGCAGTTTATACTGAGACCAGTTCAATTGCGAACACAGTGTATTCGCAATTGGGTATATGCGGTAGAACTGCCTGCACATCTCCAATTGACGGACGGAGAATCCGCTGCCGTACTCCGGCTGTAGCTGCTTCGCAAGGTTCTTGATAAGATAAGTGCCGTAGCCGGCTCGCTCTTTCCCTTGCTGCTCTTTCTCGGCGATGCGCTGACCGATGGCCCAGTACATCCGCACGCGGCAAAAGTCCACGCTGCGGACGGCGTTGCCGCGCGCTCCATCTATGATAGCCTTGATCCCGCTGACAAATTCGTTCAGAGGAGATTCCAACTCAGTTCTTCTCGATCCCATCTCTTCGCAAAAACTACAATCTCACAAATTTAGTCATTTTTCTGATTCCTTTGATTCCTACTATTCCGAAATGATCAGATCCGAAATGATCAGCGGGTTCACACCTACATAGTACCCTCAAAGGCGGAGTGGGGCAACACGTTCCCGGAGGTTATGGACATCTCGTTCAGAATTGCAAGGTCAAAGGCTTCCGATGTGGGCGGGGAAGGGTCCCCCGTGCAAATCTGTTCCGGGCTGAAGGATGGAGGGTACCTTGCAAGGCCTTCAGGGCTGGATCCGTCAGGACTCGCGGGAACAGAATTGCAGCGAATGACTGCTGGAGCAGGGTGCGTGTGCAAATCTGTTCCGGGCTGAAGGATAGAGGATGCCCCGCAAGGCCTTCAGGGACGGATTCGCCTGGACTCGTGGGAACAGAATTGCAGCGGATTGCTGTTAGGGATGGATGTGGGTGCAAATCCGTGGAAGAATCATTACAAGAATCATTACAACATCCAGAAGGGGTTGTCGTTATCGGATTTTAGTTGTAACTTCGCAGAGTCGGTGATCGCTCTGACAACATCTGGCCTTGGTGAGAGATTCCATACCATGGCCTTAATGTTTTTCAGGTGATGCGGTTGCTGGATTTCAGGGATTTATATAATACAAAATACACTATGGCAGTTGATTACGAGAAGGCGGGCGTGAGCCTTGAGGCGGGCTACGACGTTGTGCGCAGGATCAAGAAACACGTGGCGTCGACCGACAGGCTCGGCGTGATGGGAAACATCGGGGCGTTCGGAGGAATGTTCGATCTTTCAAAACTGAACATCAAGGAACCGGTCCTGGTCAGCGGAACTGACGGAGTCGGCACTAAGCTCAAGCTGGCGTTCGCGATGGACAAGCACGACACCATCGGCATCGACGCCGTGGCGATGTGTGTGAACGACGTTCTGGCCCAGGGAGCGGAACCGCTTGTGTTCCTTGACTATGTGGCCCAGGGAAAGACCCGTCCGGAGGTCGTAGAGGCCATCGTGGCCGGAGTCGCTGACGGATGCCGTCAGGCCGGATGCGCCCTCGTGGGCGGAGAGACCGCTGAGATGCCTGGAATGTACGAGGACGGTGAATATGACATCGCGGGCTTCACCACAGGTGTCGTGGAGAAATCCAAACTCATTGACGGCACGAAGGTAAAGGCCGGGGATGTCCTCGTTGGAATCGCCTCCACCGGAGTCCACAGCAACGGCTTCAGCCTCGTGCGCAAGATCTTCTCCGACAATAATCTGGATCTGTTCAAGGTCTATCCTGAACTGGAGTCCGACCAGCCGCTCGGCATTGTCGCCCTGACACCGACCAGAATCTACGTCAGGCAGGTGCTGGACGTGATCCGCAACTGCGACGTGCACGGAGTCGCCCACATCACCGGCGGCGGCTTCGACGAGAACATCCCGAGAATCCTCCGCGAAGGCCAAGGAATCGAGGTGAATGAAGGTTCCTGGACGATCCTTCCGATCTTCCGCTTCCTGGAGAAGTACGGCAACATCCCCCACAGGGAGATGTTCAACATATTCAACATGGGGGTCGGAATGGTTCTGGCTTTGGATGAGTCCGAGGCTCAGAAGGCCATCGACATACTTGCCGGCTACGGGGACAAGGCGACCGTCATCGGCCGCGTGACCGACAAGCCGGGTGTGGACATCCGCCTGCTTTAGCCGGTCTGCGACGAATCTTTTGAGTTTTTTGATGCAAGGAAATTGAAATCGCTGGTTTTGGTTGAAAAACTTCAGGGTTATGAAAAAATCATTTGCTAAACTGACCGCGGCCATTGGCCCGGCGCTGCTCTCGATGCTCGGATTTTCCGGTTGCGATGATGGCATCTGGAATAATCGTTGCGAGTACGGTACGCCATCCTGTGATTTCAAGGTTGACCTGACAGTTGTTGACGAAAGCGGAAAGGGAATCAAAGGCATCCGTGTCGTCCCTTCGAAACGGTTGACTTACGAAAAAGACACTCTCTTCACCGATGAGAACGGAAAGGCTGTCGGTGCTTATGATGGGGTATGGCCGATGAGTGAGGTCAAATTCTATTTCGATGACGTTGACGGAGATGCCAACGGCTCTTTCAAGCGGGACAGTCTGACAGTCAAGGCTGAGACTCTGAAAGGCGGTAGCGGGAATTGGTATCAAGGCGAGTTCGCTCTTAAAGGCACAAAGACTTTGAAGAAGGAAGAGTAACGGATGGACGGACTTTCGCTCAGAAGAAGAATCGCGCTTGACATCGCAAGGTCGATGCGCAAGTCTCAGGAGGAGGAACATCCTCTGAGGCAGCTCTTCTGGGAATGTACGCTCCGATGCAACCTCCGTTGCCAGCATTGCGGAAGCGACTGCAAGCAGGTCGCCGCCACTCCGGATATGCCGAAGGAGGACTTCTTCAAGGTGCTGGACTCCATCGCCGCCAAGACGGATCCCCACAAGGTTTTCGTCATCATCTCCGGCGGAGAGCCGACGATGCGCGCGGACTTGGAGGAATGCGGCAAAGGAATATATTCCCGTGGATTTCCGTGGGGAATGGTTACGAACGGCTTCGGGATGACGGCGGAAAGATTTTCTCGTCTCCTCGGAGCCGGTCTTCATTCGATGACTGTCAGTCTAGACGGTCTGGAGGAGAACCACGATTGGCTTCGTGGGCGTGAGGGCAGTTTCACACGTGCCGTTGAGACGATCAGGATGGCTGTCCGGTCAGGAATAGCCTTTGATGTCGTGACGTGTGTGAACCGTAGAAACTATCCGCAACTTCCTCAGCTAAAGGAATTTTTGATCGGACTTGGGTTGAAGGAATGGAGGCTTTTCTCCATATTCCCGCAAGGCCGCGCCGCCCTGAATCCGGATCTTCAGCTTCCGCGGGAGATATTCCGTGGGATGCTGGATTTCATCAAGGAGACCAGAAAGGAGGGGAGGATCAAGGCCAGTTATGGTTGCGAAGGCTTCCTCGGCCCTTATGAGGGTGATGTGAGGGATCATTTCTATTCCTGCCAGGCCGGTGTTACTGTCGGTTCCGTGCTGGTTGACGGTTCGATCTCCGCCTGCACGAGCATCCGTTCGGACTACCACCAAGGCAACATCTACAAGGATGACTTTATGGATGTCTGGGATCATCGCTTCCAGCCCTACCGTGACCGGAATTGGATGCGGAAAGATAGCTGTGCTGACTGCAAGTACTGGAAATGGTGCGAAGGCAACGGGATGCACCTTCGCGACTCGCACGGCAAGCTGATGCTCTGCCATCTGAAGCGCATTATGGAAAGATAACCCCGTACCATTCTCGCCACAGGCGAGGTAAGTTCCTCTCACGAGGGGAGGGATTCGGGGAAGGGGTAACGTGAATAAGTGCGGTGGGCAATCGCCGCGTGAACGTGAGATAATTTTTTGCGAGGTAATTGCCTGCCTGCGAGAAACGTATATTATGCGAGCTTTAATCAGTGTAAGTGACAAGACGGGTGTCGTTGATTTCGCCCGGGAACTCGTGTCGCTCGGATGGGAAATCCTTTCCACCAGCGGCACAATGAAGATGTTGAAAGAGGCAGGTCTGCCTGTGACCAGCGTGAGCGACGTCACGGGATTCCCTGAGATCTGCGACGGCCGTGTGAAGACCCTTCATCCTAAGATCCACGGAGCCCTTCTCGCCCGCAGGGATATTCCCGATCATCTGAAACAATTAGAGGACAACGGAATAGAAAAGATCGACCTCGTCTGCGTCAACCTTTATCCGTTCCGTGAGACGATCGCCAAACCGGATGTCACGATGGAGGATGCCGTGGAGCACATCGACATCGGAGGCCCGTCAATGCTGCGCAGCGCGGCGAAGAACTGGGCCTCGGTCACAGTGGTAGTCAACCCGGAGGACTACGCCACTGTCATCTCCGAGATCAAGGCAACCGGTGACACGACTCCGCAGACCCGTCTCCAGCTGTCCGCCAAGGCTTACACCCACACAGCCGAGTACGACAGCGCCATCGCCACATACATGCGCGCCCAGGCCGGTCTTCCGGAGAAGCTGTTCCTTGAATATGACATCTGCCAGAATCTCCGCTACGGTGAGAACCCTCACCAGCAGGCCAAGTTCTACAAGACCCTGAGGCCGGTTCCATATTCATTGGCCACCGCCGAGCAGTTGAACGGCAAGGAACTGTCTTACAATAATATTCAGGATGCCAACGCCGCCCTGAACATCGTCCGCGAGTTCGACGAGCCTTTCGCCGTGGGGCTCAAGCACATGAACCCGTGCGGAGCCGGCCTCGGAACCGATGTCGTGGATGCGTGGAAGAAGGTTTACGAGGGAGACAAGACCTCCATCTTCGGAGGTATCGTGGCCTTCAACCGTGAGGTCAACCTTGAGGTTGCGCAGCTGCTCAAGCCGATCTTCCTTGAAATCGTGATGGCTCCGTCATTCGCACCTGATGCCCTTGAGCTTCTCCGCGCCAAAAAGAACCTGCGTGTCCTTAAAGTGAATATGGAAGGTTCGGTCAAGGAGCAGATGCAGTGTGTAAGCGTCAACGGGGGACTTCTGGTTCAGAATCAAGACCTTGCCATCGTACCGGTGACCGCTTCGCAGACTGTGACCGAGGCTGTGCCGACCGAAGGGCAGATTGTCGATCTGAATTTCACCTGGAGGATTGTCAAGCACGTCAAGTCCAACGCCATCACCGTCGGCAAGGCCGGAATGATCTACGGAGTGGGAGCCGGCCAGATGAACCGTGTAGGTTCCGCCGAATTGGCTCTCAAACAGGCCGCCGCCACTTTGGCCGAGGAGGAAACCGCCAAGACAGGCGTGCCTGTTGACCCTAAGGAGGCTGCCCGCAAGGCAGGTCTCGTGCTGGCTTCCGATGCGTTCTTCCCGTTCGATGACTGCGTGACCCTGGCCGCCGAGTACGGCGTGAAAGCCATCGTGCAGCCTGGCGGATCCGTCCGCGACGAGGATTCCATCAAGAAATGCGACGAGCTTGGCATCGCCATGGTCTTCACCGGAGAACGTCATTTCAAACATTAATATCATCTTCGTGGCAGATAACTGTTTGACAATCAAGCAAAATGCCATACTCGTGGTTCCGAAAACAGAACCAGGAAGATGACGATTTCGTTGAAAGTCAGCATGTTATCTGCCAAGCCTTTATTATCAGTGAGTTAGCTGTTTTCCTTTGGTGGATTCCGACTAAAGAGAATGCTTGAAATAATTGAGTATTAAATGATTAGTAAGCGTGAATAATTGATCTCTATGCGAGTATTTCATTTCGAATCAACGAACAAGAGTGACGGCAAGACCATAATGCTGGACACTCTGCTGTCCAAGAACGTGCTGGTTGTCGGTAGCGGTGGCCGCGAGCACGCCATTGTGGACGCTTTGAGCCGCTCCAGACGTGTCGGCAAGATATTCTGCGCTCCTGGAAACGCCGGGATCGCCGCCCAGGCCGAGTGTCTTCCTCTCAAGGAGACACAGATTCCCGAACTCGTGGAGTTTGCGAAGGAACACGATGTTGACCTGACGGTTGTGGGGCCGGAAGTCCCTCTCTCCGCCGGAATCGCCGATGCCTTCGAAAAGGCTGGATTGAGGATATTCGGACCTTCCGCCGCAGCCGCCCGCATCGAGTCCAGCAAGGATTTCGCGAAACGGCTGATGGAGAAGTATGACATCCCGACCGCCTCCTTCAAGGCCTTCGACAACTACGATGATGCCATTGAATATGTCAGCAGACACACCTTCCCGATTGTCCTGAAATATGACGGGCTGGCCGCCGGTAAAGGCGTTGTCATTCCGGAGACCTTCTCCGATGCCCAGAAAGCGCTGAAGGACATGCTTCTGGACGACAAATTCGGCAAGGGCAAGGTCGTGGTCGAGGAATATCTCACCGGTCCGGAGTTCTCGTTCATGTGCTTCGTGAACGGGAAAGGGGTTTTCCCTCTGGCCATCGCCCAGGATCACAAGAGAGCGTTCGAGGGAGACAAAGGCCCTAACACCGGAGGTATGGGAGCATATTCACCGGTCCCTGTCATCACCACAGAGGATGAGGAATATGCTCTTGAACACATAATGAAGAAGACTGCCGCCGCGATGGTCGCCGAGGGTTGTCCGTTCAAGGGACTGCTTTACGGTGGCCTGATGAAGACTCCGTCCGGGATCAAGGTGATCGAGTTTAACTGCCGTTTCGGAGATCCTGAGACAGAGGTGGTTCTGCCTCGTCTGGAGTCTGACATTTACGACATATTCTCGGCCATCGCTGATGGTGGCATGTCTGTGAACGCTCCGGAAGGGACAGATTCCGTGGAAGGTGTAAGACTTTCGTCCGCTGAGCTTATGCCGGAGATCAAGTGGTCTTCCGAGCAGACTCTCGGCTTTGTGATGGCTTCGAAAGGCTATCCGGGTTCTTACGAGAAAGGCTTTGCTATCACTGGTTTGGATGATGCCTTGGCAGATCCGTCAGTCAGGATTTATCAGATGGGAACCAGGGAGGTTACCGATCCGGAATCCGGTGCCAAGTCTCTGGTGACTTCCGGTGGCCGTGTCCTGATGGTGGTTGCCTCTGGTGAAACCCTCCGCCAGGCCCGCGACAAAGCCCTCGCCGCCGTCCGTAAGCTTCACTGCGACAACCTCTTCTACCGTGCCGACATCGGGCATCTTGTCCTTTAATTAAAACTCTTGCTTCTTCACCGCTTGTGGTGAAAGCAAATTCCCCAGACTGTCTGAAAAGTCTCGGCTAGAGTTCTAAAGTCTGTACCCTTATACAAGGGCGACAACGAATTTTCAATCCTCGGAGGTGGTAATTAGACTTTCAAGACAGTCTCCCCCGAGGGGAGGGATTTAGGAAGACGAGAATTCCACTCATCAATAAACGGTATAAAGTGAAAGCAAGTCCCTCCCCCCGAGGGAAGGGATTCATGGAGAGGGTAACGTGAATTGATTGTCGTGGTAGGCACTTTGAACGTTTGATAAGTTTTTTCAATTAGTAATAACCTTTTAGCGAGGTACAAATGTTATGACAATAAGCGGAAAAGATTTAGCGGCCCGATTAAAGGCCCGAATGGCCGAGCAGGTGGCCACATTCCCTGCAAAATATGGCCGAGTTCCACACTTGGTTGTGATTCTGGTCGGAGACGACCCCGGCAGCCAGACCTATGTCAGGAACAAGGCCAAGGCATGTGACGTCGTCGGAATCAAGAACACCACCGTCAGAATGCCCTCTGACACCCCGGAGCAGGAACTCCTTGACAAGATCGCCGAACTCAACGCTGACGACACCGTTGACGGCATCCTTGTCCAGCTTCCTCTCCCGAAGCAGATCAGCGAACCGAAAGTGATCGAGGCCATAGCCCAGTCCAAAGACGTTGACGGCTTTCACCCGCTCAACACCGCTGCCCTTTGGCAGAAGAGACCGAACTCCTCCTGCGTTGTCCCTTGCACCCCGATGGGAATCATAAGGCTTCTTGAGGACGCCAATTATGAGATCGCCGGCAAGAATGCCGTCGTGATTGGCCGCAGCCAGATTGTCGGCCTCCCGATCACCAAACTTCTCCTTGACAGAAACGCTACGGTAACAGTCTGTCATTCAAAGACAAAGAACCTTCCGGAAATCACCAGGCAGGCAGACATCCTTGTCGTTGCCATTGGCCGTGCCAAGTTCGTGACCGGTGATATGGTCAAGGACGGAGCCGCTGTGATCGACGTCGGAATGGATCTTGACGAGAACGGGAAACTTTGCGGTGATGTGGACTTCGCCTCCGTCGAGCCGAAAGCCTCGGTCATCACCCCTGTCCCTGGCGGAGTCGGCCCGATGACCATCTGCTGCCTCATGGAAAACACCATCCAGTGCTTCCTCAGCAAGATGTCTGCGAAGTAGTTCTCCTCTCTTGAGTAAAGAAGACAGAACACAACTTGCCGAATAAGCGGAAATTCCCTTCCGAAGCGGCTCAGAAAAAGGCAAATGGCAAATTTTGCACATTACCAAAATTTGCCATTTGCCTTTTTCTGAGCTGTGTCCGCCGTTAATGATATTCCACACCCGCACACTTCCTCCTCGGAACTGAACATGAAAAATAGCTCGCCGGAGAATGTGTGGAACATCTGGAATAATGTTCCACAGGCTTTGAGGGGTTTGATAGTGTCTAAAATAGTGTCTTGAAAGTCGCTTGAATCTATTTCGGTCTATTGTCTTGTCATACAATGAGATAATTGCAGGCATCGGTCTCGGTTTGTATAGATAATCGTCTTGACTCTTTTGTGGAATCGGAGGTTGATGTATATTTGAGGAAACTGATAACCATATTATGCATCCATTTGTGAATTTTGCCGCATTGGCATTTGTTTGCCTACTCAATGTTAATTGTGCGAAGAATGAGACCGAGGAGACCGTCAGCGTCTCCGTGGCGTCCCTTAAGTTCTCTGGCGATGAAGAGACAAAGACGATTAGTGTAACCGCCAACACCTCGTGGTCGGCCGAATGTCCAGACTGGTGGACCTGGCCGTGCTTGCGCTGGACGGCAAGGTAGAAGTTCTCGACACTGTCTTTAAACGGTCTTTCCTCCGTGATTTTCCGTTTGAGGGACCGTACAACTCTAACGTGCGCCCATACAAGGAAGCGGCGGTGCTGGCGGCTCTTTATATTCATAAAACTCCTGGAGTCCAGAAATTCAAGGAGACATCTGTCCCCGATCTGGATCTCTACTCTCATTTCACCTACGCCAACAAGGTGATCGGAGGCCTTGTCAGCGTGGAGTCCAAAATCGCAAGGTATGTGCCTGAACTCAAGGACGAGGCTCTTCTGATAGCCCGCAACGCCGCTCAGTTCCTCATCGATCAGAGCAGGCCGGAGGGCGACCGTCTCGAATTCTTCCCGCCGACCTATTACGGCGACCGTGTGGCCTCCAAGAAAGATTGGAATGTGGACAGGACTATGACGATGGATGCCTGCTATTCAGGTAACGCCTTCCTTGACCTCTTTGATGTCACAGGAGACTCTCTCTACTACGACAGGGCGCTCAGGATAGCCGACACTTTCGTGATGATTCAGGACCCCGACGGATCTTTCCCTATCAAAGTGTTCTTCGAGACAGGCGAGCCTGTCAACGAGGCCAAGGCCATGCTGCATCCTATTCTTAACTATGTCCGTCGTATAGAGCGTGACTACGGTGTAACTGAATATTCCGGGATGAGCGACAAGGCCGCGGAATGGAAGAGGCGTGTGGCGCTTGAGACGTACGACATGACCGGGCAGTTCGAGGATGTCACCGTGGAGGGACTCAAGCCTTATCAGAATCTGACAAACTGCACCGCGGCTCCATACGCATCCTATATCCTGCGCGGCCATCCGTCCGCTTCCGAGATTGAGGACGCCCGCGACCTCATTCGTCTGAGCGAGGATCAGTTCGTGCATTGGAACGCCCTTCCAAACAAGGACGGAGTGCGCCCGATGGCGGCTTCATGCGTGTTCGAGCAGCATCGCTATCAGGTTCCGGTGGACAACAGCTCGTGCAATGTCGCCAACGCCTGTCTCGACCTGTACGAGGCCACGGGTGACAAGTTGGCGTTCGAGAAGGCTAAAGCTCTGATAGACAACCTGACCGTGGTTCAGGACATCACCAACGGCATGATCCCTACGACGTTCGGTCTCCGCAGCCCTGAGCGCAACAAGAGACGCTCCTACTGGATCAACTGCACCAACGCCTCGGTGACGATCCTGCTGCGTATGGCCGAACTCGTCGGCGAATAATAGTATTTAAAAACAATCACCCCGCCGGACGACAATCGCTGTCCGGCGGGATGATTGTTTTCAGTTATTTTCCTTTGGAAAAGACAAATGGGCGGATAAATCATGTAGCGGCCACTGGGTCATATCTGATCTAGTTCTATGACATATTCGAAAATAAAATTCAGTGCGAGACTCATTCCATCGTAGTTTAGCCGGTCTGAAGTGTCAGAACTTGTGTGGATCGTGGCATCTTCTCCAGTGTTGAAGTAGGTTACTGCTACACCCTTTTTTGCGAAATCATAATGGTCACTGAACGCATCAAGTCCTTCGGTTAGACATGGTGATGAGCATCCCAAGTCCGCAATATTGATTTTTGTATTGTTAATCTGTTTATAATAAAGAATTTGGTTCTCCATACGGCCGAGCATGTCAAGATTAATCATCTCTTTTATGGACTCTGTCTCTAATGGCATCTGGGATACGAAATTCAATGAGCCAAGGCAGCCTTTCTCTTCTCCGCCAAATGCGATAAAGAGGATGTTGCTAGAGGTCTCTATCTTACTTAGTCGATTGGCCAAAGCCAGCATGAGTGCCACGCCGGAAGCGTTGTCGTTTGCTCCTCTCTTGAATACTCCCTTATCGTGGCTTGGCTCAACGGTGTCATAATGAGCACCTATTATGATATATTCCTTGCCGGTGCCACGTTTCAGACCTATTATATTTGCGGACTTGATGCGGGCCTCATGGTGTTGCGAGCATAGTTGTATCCGATGTGACGGCGGAGCCGCATACACGTTTGCCGTCAATGTGTCGGCGACGTTTTGTGGGAGGAACATCGCAAGTGAGTTGTAGTTGATGGCAAGTACCGGTATCTTGTATGGTTCGTGGAGACGGCCTCCTTTTGACGAATCTCGGCCAAGTCCCTTTCCAGCCGGTTGGGCATGAATGACGGCAAGGACTCCTGTTTCTTCCAGCTCGTGTATTGTCGGCATCCTGCCTTTGAGGCCTCTGGAGAAGCAAATTGCAACCTTGCCGCGCAAAAGACCACGTAATGTGGCTGGCAAGGAGTCAAGTACTACGGCATATTCAGCGGACAGGGAGTCGGGAGCGCTTCGTCCTCTCACAACAAATTCATTCCCTTGTTTGAAATCCGTGATCGTATCTCCGGCTACTAATCTTAAAGAGCCTTCTCCCCAAATACGGTCAACGATGTCAAAAGTTTGCTCCGCATGTTCCAGTCCACAATCGGAGAATCGCACGGCAATGTAATTTCTGACCCTGAAGTCTCCCTCTGATCCAGGGTGGCGGTTTCCTATAGAGTCGGCCAAAAAGGCCACATCCCGTCGTAGCGCTTCGATCTGTCCTAAGCATTTAAAAGCAGAACCCAGGCATATTATGGCTATAAGAATCAGTCTCTTGTAATTAATCATCTTTAAATATTAGGGTGTTAAGTTAGTGGATTATTTTTGGTCATGTAAATTGCCCTTTTGAGGGCTGCTCCGAAGAGCAATCTGGAACGTTGATAAAATTGCATAAGACTGATTTAATTTATTAATATTTAATTATTTAA
>OMDN01000142.1_pt1 | contig 16526 bp, 14 predicted proteins | sample 1645191 | NCBI WGS metagenome assembly OMDN01 (sample SAMEA103958154, study PRJEB25191) | human gut metagenome | reverse complement strand
CTTCTTCCAAAAGAAATCTATCCTCATAAATCTGACACAAAATTTAGTTCAACTTTTTTTAACGCTTACTAAGAAGCTGTTTAAAATTTATTAAAAAAAGTTGCTACATAAACGCGTAAATAATTTGAAACCTGTAGGTTGATTGGATTATTGTTCGTAACTTTACAAGCATCAATCAATTAGAGCCACGAGCCAATATCCGACCAACCTTACTGATAAACGGTGGCAAGTTACCGAAAATATTCTTGATCCGCAACAGAGAAACGAAAGGACCCCCTCAGAGACATCATGAATGCCATCATGTATATATTGAAGACAGGCTGCCAGGGCGTATGCTGCCAAGGACTTTCCGCCCTACAATACCGTCTTCTACTACTTCAGCAAGTGGAAACATGAAGGCGTGTTTGAGGAACTGATGGATACGCTCCATCGGATGGTCCGCAAGCTGATGGGCGGGAGGAACCCCCGGTCTCGGCATCATTGATTCCAGAAGCGTCAAGTCCTCCCATCATGTTGACACCGATCGTGGGAGCGACGGCGACAAGAGGATTAAAGGGCGTAAGGAACATATTGTGTTTGACATACTTGGGCTTCCTATGAGCGTGGTGGTTCACGAGGCGAATGTCCATGACAGTGTCGGTACGGATGGCGTTATTGACAAGATGAAGGGCTGCTTTCCCCGATTGAAAAAGATGCTGGCGGACGGCGGATACAAAGGACGGAAATTGGCCGGTACCGTACGCCAAAAGCTCGGTGCGGAGTTTACCGCTGTTCTCCGTCCGGACGAGTCTCCGAAGAAATTCTCCGTGCTGCCACTCCGATGTATTGTGGAGCGCTCTTTCTCCTGGTTGGAAAACTTTCGAAGAATTGCCATTGATCACGAGTTCTATTCCGATACGGGCGAGGCGATGGTTCAGCTCGCCTTCTGCCGACTCATGTATAACAAATTATGCGACTGAAATTTAAACAGTTTCTAATGCCCTACAGTATTTTATAGCCAACTCGTATTATTACCCTTATTGTTTAACACATGATAAACGAATGCAAATGTAACGAAAACACCCCACATATAAGCCATGATCCTGCAAATTCACGTCTCAAAAGAAACTTCGCACTCTAAAAGCGACATTTCGGCGGATTCACGCTCGTGTAGAAACAACCGTCCGTCCAAAAGCGTAATCTCGGCGAATTCACGCTCGTGTAGAAACAACCGCCCGCCCAAAAGCGTAATCTCGGCGGATTCACGCTCGTGTAGAAACAACCGTCCGCCCAAAAGCGTAATCTTGGCGAATTCACGCTCGTGTAGAAACAACCGTCCGCCCAAAAGCGTAATCTGAGCAAAATCACGCCTGTAAGAAAATGCTACAACCTTCAATTCGCACATAAACATAGTTACGATTTCAGTTTGGTAAATTATACATCGTAACTATGTACTTTAGGCTTGTGCCTGATAATAGGCATCATCTTACATTGCCTTACCATGATCTGGCAAGCATAGAGTGCTGCATAAGTCCGTTATACTTTACCTCAGAAAATTGGTTTAGGGTAAGGCAACGCGAATTGATGTGTGGATAGAATAGAATAGAATAGAATATTACGTTAAGACGTGAGAAAAGATTGGGAACAGCGCATAATTACCTTTCAGCCAAGGTTGAATGATGATAACTTGATCTAGAAAGATTGATGTGTAAATCAATGATATTCAGTAGTGAAAAAAAATATTTATAAAGGAGGGAATACAAAGAAACATAAATTTATGTTTCTTTATGTAAATATTTATGTTTCTGAACATTAGATAATGAATAAAGTGCTATTTTAGGCAAAAAAAAGGTATGAACAAGAGACAACGAAATGAACTTTGGAAAGAGTATCGCACGTGGCCCAAATGGTACTATCACATGGTGTTCGACGCCATCGAGACAGGACAGCTGTTCAATGATGAGGAAGAGTACGCCAATGGAATGAACATTATTGCGATAGGGCAGTATATTCACAAGATATCAATCCTGATCTTCAATCTGATGGTCAATCATGGACATCTTCTTGCATCTGCGACAGGGTACGATCTTGTCAACTTCTTCTTGTACGCCAAAAAGCGTATTAACGCCAAGCTTGTCGCAGATGGTCACAAGCCTCTTCCCGATGATTATGGATTCAAGCTTGTACGAATAGAAGATGAAAGACAACTTGCCGACACGATCATCTATATAGCAAGGAACCCGTTCAAGGCATGCTCGAACTTGACGGCTTCGGGGTATCTTTGGGGATCCGGTAACTTGATTTTCAGTGATGTGAACAGGTTGTTTGGCAAGGTTCAGATAAAGGATCTTACAGATAAGTTCTGTAGAGAGACTTTCAAGACGAGGATCAAACTTCCTGAACGATACTACTTTAACAAGGAGCTGGGTTTTATACTTCCGGAGTCGTATGTGGTCAAAGGCAAAGTGGATAAAGTGCTGAAATCTTCGTGGAACTATTGCCACAGGATAATAAGGGACATTGATGCTTACGTTAACATTGCGGAAGGTCTTGGCGAGAGTATCAATCTGTCCGAGGAGGAAGTGAATATGATTATCAAGAAAGTAATTAAGGATGATTATAAGGCGGATTCCATTTTAGACTTGGGGGTGGATGATCGATGTCGGTTGGCCATTGTGCTCAAAAAGAAGTACAGACTTGACACAAAACGGATTTCAAGGAAAGTGCGCGTAGAGTACGACATATTAAAAAAGCTCCTTGGGTGATCAATCGTCTGGCCTAGGCCGTTCTTGTTCTCCATACAGACGATCTCCACGAGCGAGATTGATGGAGAAAGGCGCTTGTGGAAGATCAAGAGACACACTACGAGCGAGATTGATGATGAAAGGAGCTTGTGGAAGATCAAGCAAGATGCTACAAGCGAGATAGGCGGTTAAAAGATGCTTGTGGCGGGCACGAGGGGCTTTCGCGAGAAGTTTTAATGGTAAATCATGATTGTTGAGTACTGAAGAAAAGAGATAAGAAATAAAAATATAGAAACACAAGAGATGGAGGAGGAGAAAAAGGGTATAGGTATAGGTATAGGTATAGGTATAGGTATAGGTAAGGTTTAGAGAACGAGGATAGAAATAGAAATAGAAATAGAATTGGGATTGGGAATGGGAATGGACGGAATAAAATGGGAATGAGAATAGTGTGAATAGTGTAATGGTGAGATGGTGAGATGGTGAGATGGCGAGATGGTGGGATGGCGAGATGGTGGGATGGTGGGATGGCGAGATGGTGGGATGATGGGAAAAAATATGGCCTGAAATCCGAAGGGACTCAGGCCATTATGGGGGATAGGGGGGTAATCTGGGGAAGGGTTATCGGGTTACTCGGTGGAGTCGTCGTCGCCACCGTACTGGGAGATGTTGTCGTCCGGAAGAGCTGTCTCGGCAGGAGCGTCAGCTGAAGATCCGGCCACATCCTCATTCTCGGCATCCTCCTCTCCCTCAAGCCAGCGCTCAAGAGCCTCTGCGTCGTCTGTCTTGACTTTGATCTTCACCAAATTGATGGAGTCATCAGTCTCCACGGTCACGGCATAGAACGACGTGCCGTCTGGTTTCGGATACTTTATTAAGTCAGGAAGATAGTCACTGAACCCTCTTGGATATTTTTCATTGAACGCGGCGGCAAGCGCTTCGGACATGTTCTCGTAGCTTACCACGTGTCTTTTCTTCTGATCTGGAGCCATACTCATTTATAAACCAAATAAAAAAGTTCTTATCAATTACGTGAGCAGGCAATTACTCACACATCACGAAAACAATCAAAACCACTGATGACTGCCCATCCATCCGGCCAGTCTTCCGCAAAACACCGGAAATTAAGCGACCGCATCGTTTTCGGGTGCAATATTAAGACATTTTTCCGAATTGAGAAGCAATCGGCAAACTATTTTCTGAAAAAAAATGATTTCTGCCTCTTCTTCTTCTCCGGATCGCGCTCTACGAACACCGGTCTCATGTTTCGGGGATCGATTCCGGTGTAGTACATGACAGAAGATGTGGTCATCGGAGTAGGGGTGAAATCCTGCACCTGATCCATGTATATTCCTTTCAAAGCCGGATTCTTCGACAGATTCTCCATGTCCTTCATCGTGCAGCCCGGGTGGGAGGAGATGAAGTACGGAACGATGCCGGTGCGGCGGCCATTCTGCGCGCAGATCTTGTCAAACTCATAGCGGAGTCTCTCGAACAGTTTGAACGAAGGCTTGGCGATGTACTGAAGAACCTTGTCCTCCGTGTGTTCCGGAGCGACTTTCATACGCCCGGATGTGTGGTCAAGAATCAAAGTCTTGAGATAAGGCTTGGAAGTCTCGTCCACAAAACCCTTCTCGTCGAGGAAGAGGTCGTAACGGATTCCGCTGCCGATGTAGGAATGACGGATACCCGGCACCGCATCCACCTTGCGATAAAGCTCAAGTATTTGTTTGTGAGACCGGTTCATGTTCGGACAGGGAGCTGGAAAGAGGCACGATTTCCTTCTGCATTTGTCGCAGAGATCCGGATTTTTTCCCCTCATTCCGTACATGTTGGCGGTCGGGGCGCCAAGGTCGGAGATATTCCCGGCAAAGCCCGGCATCCTGGCCAATTTCTTAACCTCTGCCAGAATCGAAGCCTGCGAACGGGACTGGATGAACTTGCCCTGATGCGCGGCGATTGTGCAGAAATTGCAGCCTCCGAAGCAACCACGGTGCGTGATGATGGAATCCTTGATCATGTCGTAGGCCGGAATCCTCTTCCCCTTATAGCGCGGATGCGGCAACTTGGTGAAAGGCAGGTCCCAAAACGAGTCCATCTCCTCGGTCGTGGACGGTGAATATGGCGGATTGATCTGCACGTAGCCGTTTCCGACAGGTTCGATGATCGTCGCAGGATGCATCATATTAGCATGAGTCTCAATCAGATGAAAGTTCTCGGCGAACGCTTTTTTGTCCCGTTTGCACTCCTCGAACGAATGGAGCACCAACGGTTCCTTGACCTTCCATTTCCCGCTCATCAGAAAGGCGATCTGCGGGATCTTATGGATCTCGTGAATATTCCTCTGCGCCTCTATGGCCCTTGTCAGCTCGATCATCGGCTTCTCCCCCATCCCGTAGCAAAGGTAGTCAGCCTTGCACCATTGCAGGATGGAAGGCAGCAGCTCGTCCTTCCAGTAGTCATAGTGAGTAAGACGGCGCAGCGAAGCCTCGACACCGCCGATGATGACAGGCACATCAGGATAAAGATCCTTTAATATGTTCGTATAGACACTGACCGCATAATCCGGCCTCTGTCCGGCCTTGCCTTCCGGTGTGTAGGCGTCGTCGTGACGGAGACGCTTGCCGGCGGTGTAGTGGTTCACCATCGAATCCATCGCCCCGGCGTTCACTCCGAAATAAAGCCTCGGAGCGCCCAGCTTCTTGAAATCCCTGAGGTCATCCCTCCAGTTGGGCTGCGGCACGACGGCCACCCTGTAGCCGAAATGCTGGAGCCAGCGGGCGATGCAGGCCGTGCCGAAAGAAGGGTGGTCCACAAAGGCGTCACCCGTGAACAGGATGATGTCGATGTAGTCCCACCCTAAGGCTTCAACCTCCTTTTTGGAGGTCGGGAACATATAATCCGTTTCGGACATCTGGATATTCCTACATTCTCTCAGGAAGTTCGATTCCAAGGATGCCCATCGCCTTGCGTAGGACGGCGGAAAGCGTGTCGATCAGCACCAGACGCATCTTGAGTACATCCTCGTTCTCCTCCTTGAGGATCGGAGTGTCGTGGTAGTACTGGTTGAACTCCTTGGCGAGGTCGTAGGCATAGTTGGCGATGACGGCCGGTGAATATGCCTGCGCGCCTTCGGCTATCTTGGCCGGGAAGGTGTTCAGCAACTTTATGAGTCTGATCTCCTTGGCACTGAGCTCAACCTTTGGCAGAGGAGAGGCGGCATATTCAATGCCTTTCTCCGCGGCCTTGCGCAGGATGGAGCGGATTCGCGCGTGGGTATATTGGATGAACGGACCGGTGTTGCCGTTGAAGTCGATGGACTCCTTCGGGTTGAAGAGCATCGTTTTCTTCGGATCGACTTTGATGATGAAGTACTTAAGGGCGCCGAGACCTATCATGTGATAGAGCTTTGCCTTGTCCTCCTCACTCATGTCGGCCAGCTTTCCGGACTCGTCAGAGGTCGCGCGGGCCTCCTCGTACATCTTCTGGATAAGGTCATCGGCATCCACAACTGTTCCCTCGCGGGACTTCATCTTGCCCTCAGGCAGCTCGACCATTCCATAGGAAAGATGGAATATGTTGTCGGACCATTCGAATCCCAACTTCTTGAGGATCAGTTTCAACACCTGGAAGTGGTAGTTCTGCTCGTTGCCGACCACATAGACGTGCGAGTCAAGGTGATATTCAGCGAAACGCCTTTCGGCCGTTCCCAGATCCTGGGTGATGTAAACCGACGTTCCGTCAGAACGGATGAGCAGTTTCCTGTCAAGTCCGTCGGCCGTGAGGTCGCACCAGACGGAACCGTCCGGATCCTTCACGAACACGCCCATATCCAGTCCCTTCTGAACCAACTCCTTACCAAGAAGATAGGTCTGGGACTCGTAGTAAACCTTGTCGAAAGTGATTCCGAGAGCCTTGTAGGACTCGTCGAAGCCCTTGAGCACCCAGCCGTTCATCCTGGCCCAAAGGTCGCGGACCTCCTTGTCGCCGGCCTCCCATTTCTGGAGCATCTCGTGGGCTTCCTTGAGGCAAGGGGCTTCCTTCTTGGCGGTCTCCTCGTCCATTCCCCCGGCAATCAACTCCTCGACTTCCTTCTTGTAGATGTCGTTGAAAGCCACGTACATATCCCCGACAAGATGGTCGCCCTTGATCCCCGTGGACTCCGGAGTCGCGCCGTTGCCGACCTTCAGCCATGCAAGCATGGACTTGCAGATGTGCACTCCCCTGTCGTTGACAAGGGTGGTCTTGATCACGTTGTTGCCGCTGGCCTTCAGAAGCCTTGACACCGAGTCACCCAGAAGGTTGTTCCTGATGTGGCCGAGGTGCAGAGGCTTGTTGGTGTTCGGCGACGAGAACTCGACCATGATGTTCTTGCCGGTCGTCGGCAGGTCACCGAAGTCCTTGTCAGCCACGATCTCTCCGAAAAGTTCGTTCCAGAAGAGATTGGAGAACAGAAGGTTAAGGAAACCTTTCACGCAGTTATATTCAGAGATTTCAGGCACGTTGGTCTTGAGCCATTCTCCGATGGCGTTGCCGGTGTTCTCCGGAGTGGAGTGCGACAGACGCAGGAGCGGGAAGACGACGAGCGTGAAGTCTCCGGTGAATTCCTTCCTTGTGACGGAGACCTGAAGCGCCGACGGTTCGATGTCGGCGTTATAGAGTGCCTTGATGGCTTCTGAAGCCTTAGAGGCGATAAAAAGTTCCGGGGTCATTAGCCAAGATAGGTTTTAAGAAGTTTGCTTGCGGATGGTTTCTTTAGCTTGCGGATCGCCTTCTCCTTGATCTGGCGGACTCTCTCTCTTGTGAGGTCAAGCCTCTCGCCGATCTCCTCAAGGGTCATTTCCTGGCAGCCGATGCCGAAGAAAGACTTGATGATCTCGCGCTCACGGGTCGTCAGGATCTGGAGAGACCTTTCGATCTCGGTGCTGAGGGACTCGTTTACAAGTCCTCTGTCGGCCATCGGCGAGTCATCGTTAGGAATCACATCCAGAAGGCTGTTGTCCTCACCCTCTACGAACGGGGCGTCCACGGACACGTGTCTTCCGGACACCCTGAGGGTGTCGGAGATCTTGTCCTGCGGGATGTCTATCATCTCGGAGAGTTCCTCATTGGAAGGGCTTCTCTCGTTCTTTTGCTCGAACTGTGAAAGAGCCTTGTTGATCTTGTTCAGGGAACCGACCTGGTTGAGCGGAAGCCTGACAATCCTGGACTGCTCGGCAAGAGCCTGAAGGATTGACTGGCGGATCCACCACACGGCGTATGAAATGAACTTGAAACCTCTGGTCTCATCGAACTTCTCGGCGGCCTTGATCAGGCCGAGATTGCCTTCATTGATCAAATCCGGAAGACTAAGACCTTGATTCTGGTACTGTTTCGCAACAGAAACCACAAATCTAAGGTTGGCCCTTGTAAGTTTCTCCAGAGCCTTCTGATCCCCCTTGCGGATCCGCTGTGAAAGCTCGACCTCCTCCTCCGGAGACACCAACTCCTCGCGGCCGATCTCCTGGAGGTACTTGTCCAGGGACGCGCTCTCGCGGTTGGTGATTGACTTTGTAATCTTTAATTGCCTCATATCTTGTAATACACAAATTTCCCTGACGGAAGGCGCGGAGCCGTTTCCGTCAGGGAAACACTATCCTATAACCTTCATCAACTACTCTTTACTGAATCCGAAGAAGGCTTTTCTACCGTTGGCTGTGAAGCCTTCGATGTAAACCGCCCTCTTTGCGGACTTGGCGATGTTCAAAACATCCTGAGGTGTACCGACCGGCTGATCGTTGACATAGGTGATGATCATTCCTTCTGAAGCGCCAGCCTCAAGCATCTTGCCGCTTCCGACGGATGTGACCTCGACACCTTTCTTCAGACCGAACTTCGCAAGAGTCTCCTTGGAAGCCTCCTTCAGAGTCGTACCGAAGAAAGCGATCTCTCCGTCACCGACCACAGTACCGTTCTCGATGCTGCTGCCCTGGAATGTGACCTCAAGCTCCTTTTCCTTGCCGTCACGGATGATCTTGACCTTAGCCTTGTCACCAGGATGGAAGGTATTGACCTTGACCTGAACTGCGGAGCCACTCTTCACATCGGTCCCGTCAATGGCCACAATCACATCACCTTCCTTCATTCCGGCCTTGTCAGCGGAGCTGCCTTTCGCAACCTCTCTGATATATACGCCTTCCGGAGAAGAAAGTTTCAATTTTTTCAACATATCATCGACAGAATCATATTTCAGATTCTTGGCAAGACCTTCGCTGAGATCAGACATAGCGATTCCAAGAACGGCTCTCTTCACTGACCCAAAGTCAATCAAGTCTTCTACAACCTTCTTCACAATATTCACCGGCACAGCGAATGAATATCCCGAATATGCTCCCGTCTGTGAAACAATAGCGGTGTTGATGCCGACAAGCTCACCGGTCTTGTTGACAAGGGCGCCACCGGAGTTGCCAGGGTTGACAGCCGCGTCGGTCTGTATGAACGACTCGATCTGGATTCCGCCATTGTTTCTCTCACGAGGATCGTGCGCCATCGAACGTCCCTTGGCGCTGACAATGCCGGCTGTGATGGTGGACCTGAGCTGATAGCCAAGAGGACTGCCCACGGCCAGAACCCACTCACCGAGCCTCAACTGATCGGAATCCCCGAACGGAAGCGTAGGAAGTCCCTGAGCTTCAATCTTTATCAAAGCGACATCCGTGGCCGGATCAGTACCGATGACCTTTGCGTCATAGACTTTGTTGTTGTTCAGGGTGACCTGAACCTTCGTCGCATTGGCGACCACATGGTTGTTGGTCACGATATAGCCGTCAGGACGGATGATCACGCCAGAGCCGCTACCCTGCTGCTCCCTGGTCTGAGGGCCTTCATCCCCAAAGAAGAAACGGAAGAACGGATCCGTCATCTGATATTGCTGAGTCACCGTCACCTCCACATAAACAACAGCATCAACCGCAGCCTCCGCGGCGTAAGTCAGATCCGGATAGTCCGACTGTGCCAGATTGACAGTCTTTGTGACCGTTCCGTTCTCTGTACTTGTCACATTGTCTCCATCATTCACGGTGGCAGCCTTGACGACACCGTATGCCGCCAGCACGCTGAACAATACTGACAGCACCACTGTTAACAAACCTTTTTTCATTTCTGACATATTAATTTAATTTTACAAATATTCATGTCCAAACCTCTTCGGATGGTGTTTCCGAAGCCTTAGGCAAAAAATCAAATATGATGCCATAATATTAAGGGAATATTCGTATATTTGCCTTTTACAGAGGCCACCCTCCGGCGGCCGGAAAACAATGAATTAAAAAACACACGAATATGAAACTCAACGTATCAAGCTCCGAGCTTCTGAAAGGACTGATGGACATCTCCAAGGCCATCCCGGCCAAGTCCGCCCTTCCGATTCTGGAAAACTTCCTGTTTGACCTCAAAGGCAACATCCTTGAGGTCACCGCATCGGATTCGGAGCTCACCCTCAGGACTGAAATCGAAGTGGACACCACCGAAGAGGAAGGCAGGATCGCCGTTCCCGCAAGGCACATCATCGACCTTCTCAAGGAACTTCCTGACCAGCCTGTAGCGATCTGCACCGCCAGCGACAGCTCAATCGAGTGCAAGTGGGCCAGCGGCAACTCCGTGCTGCCTTTCTTTCCTGCCGAGGACTATCCTGAGATCAAGGGGACGAGCGACGACGCGGAGAAACTTGAATTCCCGGCCGAAAGCCTGATAGAAGGCATAAACAGCACGATCTACGCCACGGCAGATGACGAGATAAGGCCGGCGATGAACGGAATATTCTTTGATTTCGGACCGGAATCCACCACTCTCGTGGCCTCAGACTCGCACAAGCTCATCTGCTACACGGCCAAGGAAGTGAAGACCCCGGAGAAATGCTCGTTCATTCTTCACAAGAAGCCGGCGGCCGTCCTGAAGTCCATCCTCGGGAAAGACGACGGAACTGTTGAGATCGCGTTCGATTCCAGCACCGTCCTCTTCACCTTCGGGAAGACTACCATGGTGTGCAGGCTGATTGTCGGCAAGTACCCTAAGTACCGCGACGTCATCCCACAGAACAACCCAAGCGTGCTGAAGATCGACAGGGCGATGTTCCTGAACACGGTAAGGCGTGTGGCCGTCTGCGCCAACAAGGCTTCCAACCACATCAAGCTGGATCTCAAGCCGGGACAGATGGAGATCACCGCACAGGATCTCGGTTTCGCCATCGCAGCCTACGAGAAGATCAACTGCGACTACAGCGGTGACGAGCTGACCATCGGATTCAAGTCAACATTCCTCACGGAGATCCTCGCCAACATGAGCTGCGAGACAGTCGTGATGAAGTTCGCCGACGCGCGCAGGGCTGCCCTCATCATTCCTTCAGAAGAGGATGATGAGAGCGGAAAGATCTGCGGAATCCTGATGCCTATCATGGTTTAACCTTCGGAGAATCAAAGCTATGGAACTTTCTCTTGAAAGGCCTCTGCTTTTCTTTGACATTGAGAGCACGGGGCTTAATATTGTCAATGACTGCATTGTCGAACTGAGTTTTGTCAAGGTGTTCCCTGACGGACACCATGATGTGAAGACCTGGAGGGTCTGTCCTTGGGACTACACTCTCCGCAAACAGCATCCGATCAATCCCGAAGCCAGTCAGGTGAACGGGATCAAGGACGAGGATGTCGCCGGCGAGAAGAAGTTCATCGAGATTGCGGCAGAGGTCGTGGATTGGCTGAGGGACAGCGATTTGGCCGGGTACAACTCAACCAAATTCGACCTGCCTATGCTGTCCGAGGAACTTGAGAGAGTGCGTGCCTATTGTATGCGCAGGCTTGCGGATCAGAGAAACACTCCGGAGAACAAGGCCAAGGCACAGGCGACCCTTGAGGCCACGGACATTGACCTACACTCCAAGCAGATGATAGACGTGCAGACAATCTACCACTACATGGAGCCGCGCAACCTCAAGGCTGCTTACAGATTCTACTGTGGTGGGGAGGATTTCGAGAACGCCCATTCCGCGGAGGCTGACACAATGGCCACCTACGAAGTGCTGAAAGGGCAACTCGATATGTACCAGACACCGACAAAGTACCACGAGCAGGTGCTCAAGAACGATGTAGAGTTTCTGGCCGGAGTAGCCGGACGTCCACGTACTGTTGACTATGCCGGCCGGTTGATACTCGGCAAAAATGACGAGCCTACAATCAGCTTCGGAAAGCACAAGGGACACACGGCAAGGGAGGTCTATGAGACAGAGCCGGCCTACTTCGCATGGATAGAGAACGGTGAGTTCACTATGGACACCAAGCGGCAGTTCGCGCGTCTGAAAGAGAAATTCGAAAAGGAAAAGAAAGAGGCCGCGAAGGCTCGTGAAGCAGAGATGAGCAAACCTCTTGAGGGTGAGGCGTTCGACAGCGCCATCGCCGGTCTTAAGGACAAATTCGGAGGCGGCAGGCTTTTCTAGGGCGTCCGGGGGCTTGTCGCAAGCCCCGACAATGACCCGCCACTTCTCGCCGACAACCAAGCGCGTAAGATTGATTCATGAATATAATCGTAAAGACATCGACCGGCAGGATCGTCGTGCGGCCGGACACGACATGGGAGAAGGACAATGAGGATTTCTACCCTCCTGAGTTCGTGGACGAGCTGACATACTCACCGGTACTTTTCGCCCGTGTACTGAAGCCGGGACGAAGCGTCGGCAGAAAATTCGCGTCAAGATACTACGACTCGGCTGGTTTCGGAGTCCTCCTATACCCGGAGAATATGCTTGACGGCACCCCTGAAGGTTACGCCCAGGCCATCTGTCTGGATCATACATCCTTTCTGCCCACGCCGGTGTTTTCGCCTCAAAGGCTGGAAGAAGATGGCCGATTCAGCCTCTTCAGAAATGAAGTTGAGCTTTTCACTTTCGACCGCCCATCCTTGAATATGATCGAGGACACTCTCGTGGAAGCCACAAAGCTGCTCTACATCCGCACCGGCGACCTCATCGCCGTAGAGTTGTCCGCCCGGACCCCGCTCACGACCCGCAACAATGCCATCACCAACATCACCGGTACTTTCGGTCAAGACAAAGTCCTTGATTTTCAGATAATATTCTGAACGACGTTTCGTGATGGCCAGGGTTCAGTGAAGTGTCACCACAAACCCTCCGCGCTTCGCGCTCCGTCCCTCCCAGCCTACGGCTGGGTCCCTCCCGCTTATAGCCGCGGGTGGCTAAGGTTCGTGATGGCACTTCACTGAACCTGGATGGCTAAATAAAGCAATACAAAGCAATACAAAGCAATACAAAGCAATACAAAGCAAAATAAAGCAATACAAAGCAAAATAAAGTATGTCATCGCATAGCAATATGATATAATTATGCATAAACTAACATAAACACGCAAGCCGCCGAAAAATCAAAAGTCAAATTTTGGTAACGTGCAAAATTTGACTTTTGCCTTTTTTCGGTGGCTGATTTCAGCGGTTATTTTTCGACGGCAAATTGATATTTATCGCTTCGACAAGCCCAGCGACCAGTTTTTCCTTCTGGAAGTCCAGCGTGCAGTCACTCTTTCAGGGAAATCGGCGACCAGTTATTTTATCAGAAAGATCAAAGGCCTACTATGCCATCAAGCGGCGGAAGCCTTTGGCGATGCGGTCAAGTCCTTGCTGGAGACGGGCGCGAGGGCAGGCAATGTTGATGCGCATGAAGCCGTCGAGACCGTACATCACACCTGAGTTTATCCAGACCTTCTCATTGAGCAACAGACTGTTCTCGATGTCGTTCGCGGACATATTCAAAGCTCTCACATCCACCCAGACAAGGTAGGTGCCCTCAAGTTTGGTGACCGGGAACTCCGGAAGGTTTTCCTCAAAGAACGACAGTAAGGTATGGTAATTCCCGTAAAGATATTCATTGAGTTCCTTGAGCCACGGCTCGCCCGCGTTGTAGGCCGCCTGAAGGGCGAGAACGCCGAAAGGATTGACATCACAGAGTTCGTTGATGTTGATGACCCGGTCGATCAGTTTCTTCCAGTCAGGGTTGTTGGTGATGATGTTGGAGATTCCGAGGCCGGCGATGTTGAAAGACTTGCTCGGCGAGTTCATCGTGACGGTGTTGTCCTGCGAGGCCTGCGAGAGCGATGCCATCGGAGTGAAGTGATAGCCAGGCATTTCCAGCTCGCAATGAATCTCGTCGCTGATGACGATCACGCCGTTACGGCGGCAGATGTCGGCCACCCGCTCCAGATCCTCCCTCGGCCAGACGCGGCCGCACGGGTTGTGAGGGTTGCAGAAGAGCAGCACCTTGGCCATAGGGTCGGCGGCGCGCCTCTCAAGATCCTCGAAATCAATGTACCAGGTGGCCTGATCGCCTTCGGTGTCGTAGATGAGCTTATTGATGGACAGTTCGCAGAGAGTGTTCTTCGCAGTGGAGAAGAAACAGTTGTAGGCGGGACTCTGGATGATCATCTTCGGCAGTTCGCCGTGGGGCCCGCGGCCATGATCCGGCTTCTCGACAACCTCGCCCCCGACGATCTCGTACTGCGTCAAAGCCTTGACTACCACGGACATCGCCGGAACGACTCCCGGAATGTAAAGGTACCAGTCCTTTTCGGTGTGCCAGCCCCTGCGACGCTCCCACCAGTCGATGGCAGCCTCATAGTAGGAATCCGGCACATGCGTGTAGCCGAAAATCCCCTGATCGACCCTGTTCCTAAGCGCCTCCACAATCTCCGGCGCAACCTTGAAGTCCATGTCAGCCACCCACATAGGGATGACATCCTCATCAATCGGCCCGACCGGACTCTCAGCATCCCACTTCACGCAGTTGGTTCCGCGCCTGTGGGTCGGTTCATCAAAATTATATTTTCCCATAATAAATGAATATTTTCCCTCAATCACAAGCCTTGCCATCTTCTCTTATCCGCCATAACAAAAGGCGGGGAATGATTCCGGGAACGCGGCGCAAGGCAATTTATGCCTATTCCCGGACAATTAATCTTCGAAGATAGCAAAAAACAATTATATTTGCGAGCCATGAAGATATATGAATATATTCTGTCAGCCACGATCCTTCTCGTCTGCATCTGCGGATGCGCGAGAAAAAGCGCCGTGGCAACGGCTGCGGACGAGAGCGAGCCGTTGTTTCTGGCTGTTCGGCCGCTACCCGAGGGAGGATATTCACTGATCTCACTCTCCCCTTTTGACGGTTCCCGCGACACGCTGATCATCAGCCGCCCGCTGAGCAGACTGATTGTGATGAGCACCTCGCACATCGGCTTCCTCCGCGCCATCGGCGGCGAAGACGCCATTGTCGGAGTCTCGGGCGCTGAATATGTTTTCGACTCCACTGTGAGGGCAAGAATCGGCGAGGGCAGAATCCTTGACATCGGCTACGACGCAAGCCCCGACTATGAGAAGATCATGGCCCTGAAGCCGGAACTAGTCCTTACATATTCAGTGTCACCTGTCAAATCACAGTTCCTCACCAAGCTGGAATCCCTGGGGATCAGCACTTTCACCGTCAACGAGCATCTGGAAAGCCACCCCCTCGCCCGCGCCTCCTATATCCGCCTTTTCGGAGCGCTGACAGGGAACATGTCCGCGGCTGACTCGGTTCTGGCCGTGGTCTCGAAGAATTATCAAGCCCTGAGGGACTCCGTCAGAGCCATGATGACCGTTCCGGGCGAGGGTCCACAAAGCGCTGATGCCGAGCAAAGAATATGTGCGAGAAAGATTCTGGTCAACATCCCCTACAAGGATCAGTGGTTCATTCCCGGCCAGGAGAATTACCTCTCTCACCTGGTGCGAGATGCCGGTGGAGAGATTCTCGGCTCAGAGCCAGGCACTTCCATCTCCGGACAAATCTCCGTCGAGCGGGCATATTCATTATCCAAGGAAGCCTCCCTTTGGCTGAACGTCGGATGGTGCCGCACACTAGACCAACTCCTGTCCGTCAACCCCCTCTTCGGTGACTTTCTAATGAATATTCAGAAAAACGCCGCCACGAATGGTTTCGGCTCCGCAGGTAGTTCCGCTTCAGTGAATGGATTTGTCTCCGCAGGAGGATCCGCGTCCGGAGAAGGTTCTGCTTCCGTGGAAGGTTCCGCTTCAGCAGGTAGTTCCGCTTCAGTGGATGGATTCGTCTCCGCAGGAGGTTCCGCGTCCGGAGATGAATCCACCCATGCTGATGGTCAAGCATCGCCCCAAGTCATCTGGAACGACAATTCCCGCCAAAACGCCAAAGGCGGCAACGACTTCTGGGAAAGCGGCGTGGTCCGCCCCGACCTAATCCTCCGCGACCTGATCCGAATCCTAAGCGGCAGCACCACTGCTACCCAACTTACTTATTATCAACCCGTTGAATAAGACACCTTTCCCGCATCAAGCCACCCTCTCCTTCATCCATTCCTCTTCTTCATCCATCCCTCTTCTTCATCCACCCCTCTCCTTCATCCACCCCTCTCCTTCAACCGTCCCCCTTCTTCATCCATCCCCCTTCTTCATTATCTGTTGATTCGAGTGCAAAAATAGTTTTTTCCTTTTGAAAGTGATAGTAGCTTTTCTATGATGGTTGTAGCTTTTCCGGAAAAAAAGTAGTAGCTTTCCTAGGAAAACTACTACTTTTTAAATGCATATTTAATGCGAAATTACAAAAATACGCATTTAGATGGAGGCAAACTGTTTGCGCCATTGGCTAGGCAGGGCAACCGCATCAAATTCTTGCGCCCTTAAGCAGTTCCAGAAGATAGTCCTGCGAGAGTGATGCCCTGAACAACCTTTTCCGTATGCTTCTGTTGTCGCTGTGCGCCT
>OMDN01000130.1_pt1 | contig 17545 bp, 9 predicted proteins | sample 1645191 | NCBI WGS metagenome assembly OMDN01 (sample SAMEA103958154, study PRJEB25191) | human gut metagenome | reverse complement strand
AAGAAGTTTTGAGTTTATAAGCGAAAGAGAGGCTGTTCGCCCGGACATAGCAGGACTTATGGGTGCTTTCGGTGCGGCACTCATCGCACGCGAGCGTTATGAAGGCCAGGAAAGCTCCATGCTTGGTCTTGAACAGATAATGGCACTTAAATATGAAACAAGCATGACAAGATGTCAGGGATGTAATAACCACTGTCTTCTCACAATTAATAAATTCAACGGCGGCCGCCAGTTCATCTCCGGAAACCGTTGTGAACGCGGTCTCGGAAAGGAACGTAACAAGGACCACCTTCCTAATATGTATGAATTTAAGAACAAGCTTCTTTTCTCATACAAATCGCTTGACCCTGATAAGGCTCCGCGCGGAACCGTAGGTCTTGCAAGAGCCCTTAATATGTATGAGAACTACCCGTTCTGGCATACATTTTTCACAAAGCTTGGTTTCAGGGTTGTGCTTTCACCTAAATCAAGCAGACAGATATATGAACTCGGCATTGAATCCATTCCAAGTGAATCGGAATGTTATCCGGCCAAGCTTGTCCACGGACATGTATCTTGGCTGATACATCAGGGCATCAAGTTCATATTTATGCCATGTATCCCATATGAGAGATGTGAAGATGAGACCACCAATAATCATTTCAACTGTCCTATTGTCACCTCATATGGTGAAAACATCAAAAACAATATGGAAGAACTCAAGGATAATGATGTCAGATTCATGAATCCGTTCATCTCATTTGCCAATGAAGAAGTTGCAAGCAAAGAGCTTTGCAAGGTATTTGAGAAGGAATTCGGCATTCCGGCATCCGAAACCGCAGCCGCATGTAAAGCAGGCTGGGACGAAATGATTTCCTGCCGTATGCAGATCCGCGCAGAGGGTGAAAGAATCCTTAAATATCTTGAAGAAACAGGACGCCGTGGCATTGTCCTTGCAGGCCGTCCTTACCACATTGACCCGGAGATCAACCACGGAATACCGGAACTTATCAACTCCTACGGCATTGCCGTACTTTCAGAGGATTCCATCTGTCATCTCGGCAAGGTTGAACGTCCTATAATTGTAATGGATCAGTGGACTTACCACTCCCGTCTCTACGCAGCCGCAAGTTACGTAAAGACACGGGATGACATCGATATGATCCAGCTTAACTCCTTCGGATGCGGACTTGATGCCGTGACAACGGACTGTGTTAATGACATTCTCTCATCCGGAAGCAAAATATATACAGTCCTTAAGATTGATGAGGTCAATAACCTCGGTGCGGCAAGAATCCGAATCCGTTCGCTTATCGCTGCCCTTAAGGTACGCGAACATAACAAATATGTACGCAAAATCCAACCGGCCGCATATCAGCGTGTTGAATACACCAAGGAAATGCAGGATGATAAATATACAATACTTTGTCCTCAGCTCTCACCAATGCATTTTAATATTTTACAACCAGCACTCAATTCATGCGGGTACCGTTTTGTAATGCTGCAGAACATGGACAAATCGGCTGTTGACACCGGACTCAGATTCGTTAATAACGATGCATGCTATCCTTCAATCATAATTACCGGTCAGATTATGGAAGCTCTCCTTTCCGGCAAATATGATCTGAACCGTACTGCGGTCGTAATCACACAGACCGGAGGCGGATGCCGTGCAAGCAACTACATCGGTTTTATCAGAAGAGCTCTTATAAAAGCCGGTCTTGAACACATCCCTGTAATTTCACTCAGTGCTCAGGGTATTGAACATAATTCGGGACTGAAATATAATTATACTCTTCTCAAGAAAGCCATGATGGCTTTACAATATGGTGATGTAATCATGAACGTCCTCTACAGGACAAGGCCTTACGAAAAGGTTCCGGGTTCAGCCAACGCACTGGCAGATAAAATGCGCGACTTATGTGCGAAGAGTTTTGATGACCCGCATTTGTCGGTCCGCAAATTCAATAAAGTTGTTAAACAGATAATAGATGAATTTGATAATCTCCCACTTCTTGACATAACCAAACCGCGTGTCGGCGTTGTCGGTGAGATACTTGTCAAATTCCATCCTACCGCTAATAACAATATTGTCGAACTTCTGGAAAAGGAAGGCTGCGAAGCCGTTGTACCTGATTTTATGGGATTTTTCCTGTACTGTGCGCAGAATGCTTACTTTAAGACAGAGCATCTTGGAGCAAGCCGTAAGTCATTGATGATCAATAAAACTGTCATCACACTCCTTGAAGGCTTAAGAAAGCGTTCCGGCAAACTTCTCGCACAGAGCAAACGTTTCCACGCACCGATGCATATCTCAGATCTGCAGAAACTTTCTATTCCGTATGTATCAAGCGGTAACCAGACCGGTGAAGGCTGGCTGCTCACAAGCGAAATGGTAGAGTTAATCAACAGCGGCACCAAGAATATCGTATGCTGTCAGCCGTTTGGCTGTCTGCCTAACCACATCGTTGGTAAGGGTGTCATCAAGGAAATCCGTCAGGCATTCCCTGATGCCAACATCATCGCCGTCGATTATGATTCCGGTGCAAGCGAAGTCAACCAGCTTAACAGAATTAAACTCATGCTTGCAACAGCAATGAAAAACATATAAAACAAAAGGGATGTAAAAGCCATAAGCTTTTACATCCCTTTAATATTGTATTATTAGTTACTCCGGTATTATAAGTCCGCCGCTGACAAGCTCTCCGGTATATATCGAGTATGCCCCGCTCACTTCATTATTTTCGGAAATATCGCCATCGTACTTTGCGGACACTATATCTCCGGTTTGGATATTTCCGAGTTCAATACATCTTCTCATCCTTATGTCATCAGTGTAAACCTTGTACACTCTGCCTTTTCCGGCATCTTCGCAAAGAATGCTGTCATCTATAAGAACATATCCGTCGCCTATTTCAGTCAGCGTACCATCTATTGATGCCTCATATACGACTTTTTCTGCTTTTCTGCCGTTCTTTCTGGCATAATCAATAATTTCACGCGCTGTTTTTTCCCCGATATAATATGTGTAACCGTAATCCAGAATATTGGTTTCAAGATACCCGCTTTCAGATATATAAATCACTTTCTTATACACGCCAAGTGCGTCTGAACTCACGCAGAATGTCAGATACTCAATGCCATCCCTGTTAAATGCATCATCTGGACACAGTTTTGCGTCCGAATATCCCGTTAATACATCCCAAATATACGAATCATTCTCTATGCTGTAATTGCCTTTTTCATCATATCCGTAACATTCCGTAAAATTGTCCAAACGCATATTCTGTCTAAGGTTATAGTTTTCTAACAGTTCACCGACGGTAGCCGGAGCCTTGAAGTCACTTACCATATATACATAGAAATCTTTGTCATTTCCGGCTGCCACCATATATTCAGGCGCAATTCCTTTAATCTTTCGTACCTTAAATGTTGCCGTATATTTCTTACCTGTTGTATCATCCGTTCCGGACGCCACTGCATCGCCGATTGTTTCTCCCAGAAATTCATCACCGATTATGCGACAATTTCTTATACTATATGTCGTGTTGTCCAGACTTATGGTACGATATTTTTCACCATCGGTAAGGTATTTCCACGGCCACACAATATTGCTCTCAGCTCCGTTGACATGGTATTTGTATACGCGTTCGCCACCGCTTTTATTATTATGTGTCAGATGCGGCGCTATCAGAATACCGGCAAGCACCAACACAACTGCCGCAGCAGCCGCACTGCACCACTTTACCCACAAACGCCGCGGTTTCCGGCTGCTTTTTTCCGCTGATTCAATCAGCTTATCATCAATATTTCCTATTGCGTTTACTATTTTCATATCCAGATATCCTCCTTTACCAGATAATCTCTTAACTTCTTACGGGTATGCAACAACATATTTTTCACTTTGCTTTCAGTAAATGAGTATCTTGCCGCAATTTCCTTAACGGAGTCAAAAAAATAGTATTTCCGGATAAAAACATTTCTGGCTTCCGCCTTCTGTCCGCGTAAAAATCTGCTTATGGCGCTTCCAAGCTCTTCCCCGGTAATATCTTTCACACATCTTTCATCCGGAAGGACCGCTTCAAGCTCTTCGAGCGAGACCGACATATCTCTTGAACGCTTATCACGGGTGATAAATTCCAGTTTTTTTAACGATAAATTTCTGGTTATCCTGCTTATAAAAGCCATAAAATTGTCCGGTCTCGCCGGTGGTATTGCATTCCATACACCGACATAAGCATCACTGACACATTCCTCCGCATCTTCTTTGTTGTTTAAAATATTATATGCAATATGGTGACAAAGTCCTCCGTATCTTGAATCCGTCTCCTTAATAGCCTGCTCATCTCTCTGAAAATAAAGCTCTATAATCTCTGAATCATTCACGCTGTTCACCTCCCTTGCCTGATTCAAAAGCGCTTTCACCTATTATGTACGCATTTACACCCCTTTGGTCTCAAAAAAGCAGGATGAATTTTCACCCTGCTTCCAAAAAACATATTCTGTTAAATATTCGGTATCTGCCAGTCAATCGGTTCAACCCCATTGGCCTTAAGAAATTCGTTGCATTTACTGAAATGCCTGCATCCAAAGAAGCCTCTGTACGCCGAAAGCGGGCTCGGGTGCGGTGCCTTGAGCACAAGGTGCTTCGGATTCGTGAGCATAGCCGCCTTCTTACCTGCCGGCGCACCCCACAACAGATACACAATCGGTCTGTCCTGCGCGTTGACCGCCTGAATGACCGCGTCAGTGAACTGTTCCCAGCCTCTGCCCTGATGTGAATTGGCCTGATGTGCTCTTACGGTAAGCACGGTATTGAGCAACAATACACCCTGGTCCGCCCAATGTTTGAGGTATCCGTTATTCGGTATATAGCATCCCAGATCATCATGCAGTTCTTTATAGATATTCTGCAATGATGGCGGTATCTCTTTCTGATCCGGCAAAACCGAAAAACTGAGTCCGTGCGCCTGATTAACATTATGATAGGGATCCTGTCCAAGCAACAGAACCTTTACCTTGTTAAGCGGTGTAAAATGGAATGCATTAAAAATATCATCTGCCGGTGGGTATATAACCTCCTTGGAATATTCATCTTTAACAAAATAAAATAAATCTCTGTAATACGGCTTATGAAATTCTTTCGACATTGCTTTAAGCCAATCGTTATTTATCGCTGCCATTATCAAATCCTCACTGAAATACCTTTATCTTTAAGATATTTCTTTAAATCCGTTATCTCTAACTCCTTATAGTGAAAAAGTGATGCCGCAAGTGCTGCTTCTGCATGTCCTTTAGCAAAAGCATCATAAAAATGCTCCATCGTTCCTGCTCCGCCGGATGCAATTACCGGAATTCCCACACTGTCCGCAATTGTCCTCGTAAGCTCTATATCATATCCTGCCTTTGTCCCGTCTCCATCCATACTTGTAAGAAGTATTTCTCCGGCGCCAAGCTCATATGCTTTCTTCGCCCACTCCACAGCATCAAGTCCTGTATTGATCCGGCCTCCGGCCTTATACACTTCCCAGCCATCGCCGTCTGTTCTGTGTTTCGCATCTATCGCAACCACAACACACTGGCTTCCAAACTTTAATGCTGCCTCACTTATCAGCTCCGGTCTGTCTATTGCCGCCGAATTTATCGATATTTTATCCGCGCCTTCCCTTAGGAGTACTTTAAAATCTTCAATGCTCCTGATTCCGCCTCCTACCGTAAAAGGTATAAAAACCTTGGCTGCAACTCTCCTTACAAGGTCAACTGTCGTATTTCTTCCGTCAGACGTTGCCGTTATATCAAGAAATACAAGTTCATCCGCACCGGCTTTATCATATGCCGCCGCCACTTCAACCGGATCTCCGGCATCTCTAAGATTAACAAAATTAGTTCCTTTAACTACCCTTCCATTATTACAGTCCAGGCATGGTATTATTCTTTTGGTATACATATGACAACTCCTACAGATTCGCAAAATTCTCAAGTATCTTTAATCCAATCTCACCGCTTTTTTCCGGATGAAACTGACATGCAAAAATATTATCTTTCTCAATCGATGCGTGCACATGTGCCGCATACTCGCTTGTCGCAGCCACAATATTCTCATCATCCGCCTTCAGGTAATACGAATGTACAAAATATACATATGACTGATCCGGCACGCCCTTAAACAGCCTTGCACCCGGCTTAATATCCAGTGAATTCCATCCTATCTGCGGTATCTTAAAGCCTTTGTCTTCCGGGAACCTGATTATCTTTCCTGGCAATATCCCAAGACCTTCGACTCCCGGTGATTCCTCGCTGCTGTCAAATAACAGCTGCAATCCCAGGCATATTCCCAGAAAAGGCTTTCCCATATCAGCAACCTCGCGTATCGTATCTGTCAAGCCATACTTATTCAGTCTCTCCATAGCATCACCAAACGATCCGACACCCGGAAGCACAACTTTGTCTGCACTCTTAATCAGCTTGCTGTCATTCGTGACAACCGTCTCCTGTCCAAGATACTCAAGCGCTTTCTCAACGCTCTTTATATTTCCGGCATCATAATCTATAATTGCTATCATTCTGTCTATTCCTTTCAAACCAAGCAATACTCTAACATCTGTGTACTACATTGGATTGTAGCACATTCCAAACTCATTGTCTATTTTTTAAATCTGTTTTTCCACTCTGAAATGAATGACAAAATTGCATCAATCGTTTATAATAAGCATTGATATTTATAATCTAAGAACACTTCAGCCATATCAGCTGCTACATCTCCATCTAAATCAACACTGTTTACAGTGAACCCATACCACGATGCCGCTGCTTTATCTTTTAAGTTGTTTATAACATCGTCAGCATAATTACTGCTCTCAATGATTTGCGTAGCCTCGGCGACATATTCTTCAGCATTCTTTGAGCTATCGCCGCTGTTGTAATACTTATTCCTCCGAATATTAAAATAAATAAAAACAACATGCCTATAAATGCATTAAATATCTGTTCCATTTTTTTCACCTTGTCGCTTGAAAACGGCAGGGCGCCGCTTTTTATGGCACTATGTTGTGCTTTAAGCCGCATGAGGGATTGTTAGGGGCTTCTCTTTGTTTTCATAATTACCTCGCTGTATTTGGTATCTGTTGATATCAGTGTATCCGCTGCCGGGGCAAAAGTGAAGAGTGCATAAGTGTGATATACACAGTAAACATGGAATCCGGCAAAAAATGTTGGGTTATGACCGAGAAATTGCTTGTTTCTCAAAAACAGTCGCCAAGGAAAGAAATACGGCACAGCGGTTTTTATGCCCTCTGTGCCGTATTTGCGATGTTTCCATGATGGTTCGTTAATTGTTACTTATCTCTGATTATTTGACGGAATGCCTTTTCCTCTTATCAAATACTGTTACACCTGTCAGAACACCGCCGCTGATAGCCGGTGGTCTTGCATCCTTTTAAATTCGAACAATCATCCGAATTAAATTAGTTTTTTCTTCCTTACAATCGCCGAAACAAGCGAAACAATATTCCAAAGAAGAGACCCTCCGGAAAGAGAAACTGCTGCGGTAGCAAGGGGCTTGGAAACACTGACCCTATCGCTGATTGCGGAAATATTGCCCGCATCCAGCGTTGTGTTGTCTGTCAGCGTAAGGATCAGGTTGCCGTCATCGTCAATACGGCAGCCCTTAATTCCGATGCCGTCTTTACCGTCAGCACCATCCTTACCGTCTTTTCCGTCTGTGCCGACGATCTTGCCGAGGTTGGTAACAACTCCGTCGGTAAAGGTGATGATAAGATTGCCGTCTGCGTCAATATGCGCTGACTGGATTCCGGTTCCGTTCAAACCGTTCGAACCATTTGATCCGTCTTGACCGTTTTGGCCGTCATGACCGTCCTTGCCTGCGTCACCCTTGTCGCCCTTGGCTCCGGTGACATTTCCGAGATTGTACACAGTGCCGTCAGTCAGAGTGATGATGAGGTTGCCATTTTCATCTACAACAGCATCCTTGACGCCGACTCCGGCAGCACCGTTGTTTCCGGCATCGCCTTTGTCACCCTTGACATCGGCTACAATAACGGTAATGAGCATATCGCCGTCCACCGTAAAGGTGACTTCGGTCTTATTGATTTCGGAGAGCAGCTCGCCGCCGATGTACCAGCCCTTGAGAATATAGGTCGGGTCAAGCGTTACGGTTGCGGTAAGCCGTGTTCCCTCACGAAGCTTGTCACCGCTTGAAATCTTTTCTTTATCGTTTTTAACCGAAAGGATACAGCCATCAATAGTTGTGGGGAATGTGACCGTATATTCCGGTATCTCCTCGATTTTCACCGAGATATTGGTATCCGCCTTGATTGCGCCGGTTTTATAGGTATAGCTGCCGTCGCCGTTGTCGATCCACGAAGCCGCGTCCGCAAGGCGGTAGTTTTCATTCGGCTTGACCGTTACGATGATTTCATCGCCGTAACGGACGGTTTTGCCGCTTACGAAATCTTTGTCACCGTTTTTGATTGTCATATCTGCGTGCTTCGGGTTATTCACCGTAACCGTGTATTGTTCAATTTCGGTGAAATACACCTGAATGTCGGTTTCAGCGTCCACAACAAGCTCATAATCATACTGGCTGTACAGCTTGTCGTCGATCGTTACGGTGTCAACCTTGCCGCCACGGGTAATGACGAGCTTCTGCACACGGTAATTTTCCGCTGCCTGTGCAGTAAGAGTAATTTTCGTGCCGACGGGAATGCCTGCGCCTGACTGATAGCCCTGCTTGGTCGCCACGGCACCGGTCTGTTCACCGCTTGCGGCAGAATAGGTCAAGCCCACACGCACGGGAACATCGAATTCCACACCGATCTCGGTGTCCTTTGTAATCGTCATGGTGAAGCTTTTACCGCTTTGTCCCTCGGCGTCATCCGTCCATGCGCGGAACTTGCAGCCCGCGTCCGTCTTGACGGTGAAGGTCAGCTTGGAATTTACAGGAACATACACGCTGTTATTCTCATTCAGAGTAACGCTGTCGCCGTTTGCATCGGTGATTTCCACCGTACCGCCCTCTGCCGGGAGATTGACCTTTACAAGCCTGCCGATTTCAGAAAGACTTACGAATTCTGCCTCGACTGTGTATTTTTCGGAAGCAAGCCCCAATGTATAGCTGTTAGAGCCTGCCGCGTCTATAGTTTCGGTGGTGCCACTTGCGTCGGTAATTTTCCATGATTTCAGTCCGTAGCCCTTGCCAGGTACGGCGGTAAAAGTCACATCATCGGTAACCGTGCCGCCGGGGGCATTCAGAGTAACATCGCCCACCGCCGCGCTGACCGTACCAATCACCGTGCCATCTGCCGTGTAGGTATCGGTAAATGTGATCTGAGCGGAATTTATTGCTCGCTTGGTGGAAACACGCATATTGGCTTCACCGTTCAGAGTAAAGGCACATACGATTGTTCCGTCTTTTTCGGGTGTGAATACCATTGTTTCACCGCCGTTGTCGAGGGTAAGGGATACAAGCTCATACCGCCCGCTTTTCGGGGTGACCTTTACCTTGATGATTTCGCTCTCGCTGATCTCATCTCCGGATTGGATCTCAACATTGCCAAGATGCCGCACCTTGATGTCGGCAGCCTTTGCGTTATCCACTGAGTAGTTGACCTTATAGTCCCTCTTTGCCGTGGTAACTGCGGCAATATTCGACCATGTGCTTTCCTTTTCTTTGCCGTCCACCTTGCAAACGGAGGTAACAGCAAAACCAAAGTTGGTATTGGTTTTCAGGTTCTCAATCTCATAGGATGTCGTATCGGCAGGAAGCAGATCGGAAATTTTCGTACATTCGCCGTTTTCCGCGCGATACACATAGTAACCCTCTACCTCCGGCCAGCCGGGGGTCTTGTCGGGCTGAGACCATGTAAGATGCACCGCATCATCTGCAAACAGGTTTGCCTCTAAATCATCTACTGCAGGAGCAGGTGTGCTGACATTTGATAGGCTGTAGCCGATAAAGACGGTCTTGTTGCCTTCCTCACCATAGAGGTGTCTGAACCACTGCCCCAGCGTCCAGTCAAAGGTATACTGCGTGTAAATGCTTGCCGGGATTCCTTCCTCGGCAAGAGCCGGGCCGTCAATGTCGTTGACCGCACCGATGCATCCCTGCGAGGAGGTTTTGGTGGTCGAAACGCCCGAACCGTTGCTGTAACTCAGACTTGTTTCAAAGCCCACATCGTGCGAGAATAGGATACCGTCGCCGAACACGCCGAAGCTGATGGAGAAGTTGAAGTAAAATCCGTGAGAAATCTCCTCAGAAACCGATTTGATATTGCTCTTTGAATAGGAAACCTCATTCAGACCTCCCGCATAGCCCATACGGATAGTGTTCTGGCTGAGCTGCTGAGCGCCGAGTGCACTGTATGCGCCCCAGCCCAACTGATTGTACATATAGGGGTTGCCCTCGTTGCCGTCCAGCCAGTTTTCCGCTTCGTTGATTTTTTCAAGACGGTAGTAGCAGGCTTCATCTTTGGAGGTCTTATCCGACTCCTTGGTGATGGCGCGATTGCCCTTTTTCTCCATATAGGAGTTGTATTCTTCAGCAAAGCTGTTGTAGTCGTCAATGCTCATCTGCTGATACACCGGCTGCTGCGGTATGGAGAGGGTTATCGCCGTGCCATCCGACCACTTGCCGTTTTCGTCCAGAACCTCATAGCAGTAGACAAATACCGGTGTCCTTGCAACCAATGCTGTGTTATACGCCTGTGCCTTGACGGTCATAGCGTATTCGGTTTCCAGTGCTTCGGAAAAGGTCTTGCTCCACTCCAAAGAATAGCCTGCCGAAATATTCACCTCAAAAGGGGAAAGCAGTCCGCCGTAGCTGTAGGACATACCCACACTATATGAAACATTGTTCGAGGAGGACTGCTCCAGTTCATAGCTTTCGGTTATGGTGTAGTCGGTCTCGTTATTTGCCGAATCGCCCAGTGCCGCAAAATAAGGAGCCGCCTGCAAAACCGCCTTGACTTCGGGGTCGCTGTAAGCGTAGCTAACGCCTTTGTAACGGGCGATAACACCGTCCTGGTCTCGGTCGCAGGCAGTGAGCAGTACCTGTGCACCGCCGCCCTTATAACCGCCGTCTGCTTTGTTCGGACCCCAATCGGAGAGTGTTGTTTTAAAGCCGGTAGCCGCGCCGTAATCGGCGGCAGTATCGTTATAAGTGGCGGAAATCAAACCTTTTTTGAAAGAATAAGTATCGTCTCCGTCCCGGCAGGAAGTCACAAATACGATTTGCTCTCTGCCAGCATTGTTGCCGTCAAAATTACCTACAGCAACCGAGCGGATGAATTCTTCGTGCCCGCCGAGCGCACCGTCAAATAGAAAGCCGCTCATTTTATAGCCCTGGGAGGCAACCGTGTTTAATTCGCCGGTAGCGGTGTTGTATGTATACAGCGTGCCGTTGATAAAGACAAAATCTGCGGCACTGGCTCCGTTATAAGCAACCGCCTCCACCGCTAAAGGAGAAACAATGTCTTCGCCATCGGTGCTTTTATATGTCCACTCGTTTGTTGACATGGTTTTGTAATCAGATTGAATAAAGCCATTGTTTTTGTTGTTCAGAAGCGTTGTATAGGCAAGATAGCTTTCATCTGTTTCACCGTAACCTTCGATTTCAGTCTTAATACCTGCAACAACAAGGTCGTCGTAACCGTCATTGTTGATGTCACCTGCCGTTATATTGCAGGCGTTCATACTACTTGACGACTGTACTTCTCCATCGGAGAGCTTGCCCTCGGGGCAGACATAGAAAGATTCATCTGCTTTCTGATCGATAAAAGAGCCTTCCTTCGGCATAGTGCCGCCGTATTTAATTTTTACCTGCGGGCGGTATACATTTTTGTTGTCGCTCGTTATGCAGTTTACATGGAAATACGAAAGCACGGCAAGGTCATCTATATTGTCGCCGTTGAAATCACCGACCACCATTTTTACGCTCAGCTTGTGCATGGCGTTATACAATGTATCTTGTTTTGAGCCGCCGATGCTGTCGTTTCTTGCACCTTTTACCGATTTTCCGCTTTGGTATGTCTCAATATAGAGGTCGTGAAGCAGGTCATAGCCCAAAGATCTGCCATCACCTGTGGTTGTATTATTATGATTACTAGTCAACTTATTGCCGTCAGCATCGTAACGCAATTCCCAGAGGAGACTACCGACATTATTTATATCTTGGTAAAGGTCGGTAGTAACCCATGTTGCCGACTTTTTTGTGCCGGGTACATAGACAATAACGGTTTCCTTGCCATCATTATCGAAGTCGCCGGCGACGACATCAAGAAGTGCGTTTGTCTCATAGCCGTTGACCTGAAAGTCTCCGTCGGAATCTGCGATCCAGTCGAGGGGAAAATTAATAATATAGGTGCCGCACTGCTTACCCGTTACGGTATTGGACAAAATGGCATAAACTTGTTTGCGTGTTCTGTGAACCCCGACATAGACAACATAGTCTTTTCTTCCAGAACCTGTAGGGTCAAATGCTACCGACTGTATAAACGAAAGCTGTTGAATACTACTGGACAAGCTCAAGTCCGGCAGAGAGCCGTCCGATGCGGTGTTGTTATTTGATATAAAGCTTAGCAGGCTTTCCGCCGTTCCCACATCGGCAATTTTTCCGTTGACCGATGATGCGGTGGTTTGCAAATAAAAAAGCTCGTTTTGCTCCACCATCGCAAATGGGCGGTCAACATCGTAACCGTAAGGGTTGGTCGTCTTGTCGTATCCGGCAGGGACGGTGTTTTTCATCAGCGAATTGGCTGCATCGGATGAAAAGGTTGGGCTGTCGCTGCTTGCGGCAAATGCCGAAAGCGGCAGACAGGCAACGATCATCACAAGCGCCAGCGCTGCGCACACTGCCCGTCGGATGATGAATTTTTTGTTCATAGCTCAGGTCTCCTTTGATAATTGGTTTTGCTGCCCGCTACGGCAGCAGAATCTGAAAGCGGATAAGCAAGCGTGACATGATATTTCACGATACTTATGCTATTATCTATTATATCATAATAGGGGCGGTTTCGGTTGTGTCGTTTACGCTGTATTTCAGTCGTTTACGCTGTAAACGGTCGCTTGGGCGAAATGCTCCTTGTAAAAATGCGGATTTTCAAGTACAATAGTATACGGATAATTTTCTCCATATAAAATGCAGAAAAAATGAAACGGGGAGGTGCCTCGTCGGAATGAAAAAATATTTACGATGGATATGTTTAGCGCTGTTTTTTGCGCTTTGCATCGGCATGGTGTGCTTTTTGCAGAATTTCACGAAGCTCAATACATCCATACAATACCTTGAGTGGCAAACCGCCTATACGGTAGGAGCAGACGGCACGGAAACGGAGCTGGATTATACCGTGTCGCCCGAAGTAGGAGACCGCTTTCGACTTGAAACAGTCATCCCGGCAAGCAGCGAATACGGCAATTTGGTATTTGAAACAGCAGGGCTGAATATGACCGTCAGCATAGACGGAAAAGAAGTATGGCAATCGGAGACCACGGTGCCGGAGAATGCCGTGGGACAGACGCAGGCGATTATCCCTCTGCCGCAGGACACCGAGTGCCGCCTTACGGTTACCGGCACGGTGACCGACACGGCGAGCCTTATTTTCCCGCCGCTGCCGCGCTTTGTGCCGGTGGATGCGCAAGAAATCGAAAGCTACGCTTATGCAAACTACTACGGTATTCCTGCCGGCGCTACCGCTTTTATATCGCTGATGATCGCCGGACTGTTCCTTTTGAGCGTGACACGCAAAAAGGCAGATTGGAGTCTGATACCGCTTTTCCTTGCCTCCGTGGGGCTTACGATGCAACGGATTACCAAAGGAATGGGACACCATTTTCTCAGTGACGGGTTGGTCGATTTTCTGAACCGACAGGAGATCGGTATTTTGCTGCTCGTGCTTTTGGTCGTTTATCTTGTGATGAACCGGCAGCGTAAATTTTGGAAATACTTCGGAATCTCCGCTATTGCCAGCGCCGCCGCATTGGGGATTGCATACACGGTATCCTTTTTCAGAAAAAGCTACCTTTCCAAATATATCGGCAGGCTGTTTGCGGATGTTACGGAGCTTGCGGATTATTCGGGACTTTTGTATTGGGTCACCGTTTGGATGGTTGCGGTGTGTGCCGTTATTTCCGCCTATGCCGTAATGCGTTCGATTATTGCACAGCAGATGGAAAGCAAAACGCTCCGTCTGCGCAACGAATTGATTATGAACAGCTATCGTGCGATGGAAAGCAAAGTGACCGACAGCGCCGCCATTCGTCACGAAATGAAGCATAAAATAATCGCTCTTGACGCACTGTATCAAAAGGGCGATTATGAGGCGCTGGGGCAATTGATCGGGGATATAAAGCAGCAAAACGATCACTTGGCGCAAACGCAGTTTACCGAAAATTTCACAGTCAATACGATCCTGCAGGACGCCGCTTATCGTGCCGCCCAGTCGGACATCCGCTTTGAGGCGCTTGTTTCCGTTCCGCCGCAGCTTACCGTTGCGGAAAGCGATCTGTGCGAGCTGCTTATGAATATGCTTGACAACGCACTGGAAGCCGCCGCTGAGGCGGATGCCGGAAAACGGTTTGTCCGCTTTCAGATTGAAACAAAGAACGGCTTTCTTGCCGTCAAGTGTGAAAATTCGTATTCCGGCAAGCGCAGGCAGGATGCGAACGGCAACTATATCACGACCAAGAACGATGCAGAGACCCACGGCTTCGGCTTAAAGCTGATGAGCGCCGTCGCCGTGTGTTACCACAGCATGCTGGATATTTTCACTTCGGAGAATCAGACCTTCACCGTTCAAACGGCGCTGAAGTTGCCGAAAAAATAAGCAAAAATAAAGAAGGGCACCGCTTTAAAATAAACGGAGTCCTTCTTTTTTGTTTTAATAGTTATTGATTTATATAGCGCACAAATGCACTTTGAAAGGCTTTATAATAGGTTCTCCCCATCGGGAGCGTTTCGCCGCTTTGCAGGGAAAGCTCAGTCCGCCCGATTTCCCGTACCTCATCCAAATTCACAAGATAACTGTTGTGACAGCGTGCAAATTGCCCCATCGGAAGCTGCTTTTCAAAATCCGAAAGCGAAAAATAATAGGTGCTGTTATCGGTGCTTTGATGAATTACGATGCTGTGGTTGTAGCTCTCAATGTACCGAATATCCGAAAGCGATAAATGCACCAGCTTATTTCCGATATGAACCACAACCGTTTTAGGTATGTAATTTAATTTGAGATCAGTGTGAATCGCGCTTGCCAATGCCTCTCGGCGCACGGGCTTTAAGAGAAAATGGATAGGCTGAACGCCGTACCCTTCGCTGAGGTAATCATCACAGGCTGTTACAAAAATAATGGACACCCGATTGCCTTTATCTCTTAAAGACCGGGCAAGCTCCATACCCGTCATACCTTCCATTTGAATGTCAAGTATCAGCAGCTCAAAAGGACAGCTTTCGGTATCCAACCGTTTTTCAAGCTCACAGGCCGAACGGAAAGACTCAAGTCTATATTCAACACTGTCGTTGGTTAAAATATCACTGCAAAGAGAACATAAATTTTCTCGTATTATATCGTCATCATCGCAAACTGCAATTCGGTATGCGCTCATTTTTCACCTGCAAATTCGGAATTATTTTGTTTGATTATATCATATTTTCGAGCAGATTGCAACCAAGACGGCATATCGGCTGCGCATTACAGGTCAAGGATCGGCTTCGCAAACCCACAAGCAAGAATTGATGCACTTCAAAAGTGAGATACTGTACAGGGTTTGCCTGTGCTATTATAATAAATCCGTACAGAGAAACAGTAAAGTAGGCACAATAATGTGCTGTTGTTACCTTTTGGAAACTATTGCGTAAAATAAAGAGCTCGGAGGAATAAAAATGTCAACAAAAAAAGAATTGCCAGCTTGTCCGGTGGAAACAACACTAGCTTTGATAGGGAATAAATGGAAGGTGTTGATACTTCGTGACCTCATTGGCGGCACAAAAAGATTTGGTGAATTGCAAAGAAGCGTGGGGCAGGTAAGTCAGAAGGTTCTCACTTCCAACCTGCGTGAAATGGAAGCTGACGCTTTAGTAGAACGAAAAGTATATGCCGAAGTACCGCCTCGTGTGGAATACAGCCTTACAGCACTTGGACAAAGTTTGAAGCCGATCCTTGACTCCCTGTGGGCATGGGGAGAAAACTATAAAGAAATTAGCAAATAAGTAGTCAGCCACGTTTTTATTTCAAGTTCCAAGATGAAATACGAAGAAACAGAGAGTTATCAGGTAACGGATATGTTTATAAACCACAGACAGATTGCTGACAGATTAGATAATAAACGATAACAGTAGAAAAAGTTAAAATTATCATGGATATAATGATAGAATTGTCTGGAAAAAAGAGTTAAAATATAAGAAAAAGGAATATGTAAAGGAGGATATATATGGAATATTCAGCAATTCTTCATGATATGGACAAAAGATTCTGTTATGCGATTGATAAGGGTTTGTTTGTGATACGCATACAGGTAAAAAAAGATGATATAAAAGAGATAATCCTTCACTATATGGACAAGTATATATCAATAGAATTGAAGGATACACGAAAGACGGTTCCGATGAAGAAAATTGCGTCTTCGCAGTTTCATGATTATTATGAGGCACAGGTCCGGATGGATATGATATGTCTCCGCTATTTTTTTGAATTTACAGACATGCATGGGGAAAAAGCATATTACGGAAACTATGAGTTCAGTAAAGAATGCATTACAAACATAGACAGAATGTTTGACTGTCCGCAGAATCTTAGAGAGGAAGAGATGTTTGAAGTGCCTGAGTGGGCAGCAAATAAGGTCGTGTATCAGATTTTCCCGTCACGTTATGCTGCATCACAGCCGGTGGATAAGGAATTATGGTATAAAGCACCAATTACATTTACGGACAATCTTCACGGTGACATCAGAGGAATTATTGACCATCTGGATTATATCCGGGATCTGGGAATTGATGTTATATATTTGACACCTATTTTTAAATCGGATTCGAGCCATAAATATGACACCATTGATTATTACCAAATAGATCCTTCATTCGGAACAGCAGAAGATCTCAGGGAATTGGTGCAAAAAGCACATCAATATGGAATGAAAGTAGTTCTGGACGCAGTGTTTAACCACACAGGAAGAGATTTTTTTGCATTTAAGGACATCCTTGAAAATAAAGAAAAGTCCAAATATCTGGACTGGTATTTTATTGATAAATTCCCGCTTGATACTGAACCCGGACAGACACCAAATTTCAAATGTTTTGGCTATTATGGCGGAATGCCGAAGCTTAATCTTAAAAACCCTGAGGTTGAAAAATATGTTACAGATGTTGCATGCTATTGGCTCAAAGAATGCGATATTGATGGATGGAGAATGGATGTAGGAGATGAAATCAGCCATTATTTCTGGAAACATTTCAGAAGAGCAGTTAAGGCAGTGAAGAAAGATGCGCTGATAATCGGAGAAATCTGGCATTATGCGGGAGATTTCCTTGAGGGAGATGAATGGGATACGGTTATGAATTATC
>OMDN01000123.1_pt1 | contig 18228 bp, 13 predicted proteins | sample 1645191 | NCBI WGS metagenome assembly OMDN01 (sample SAMEA103958154, study PRJEB25191) | human gut metagenome | reverse complement strand
TCTGTGCAGGGTCTGATTTATCCCCGCCGCCTCAAAAGCACTCTCCAGCGTACTTGTCACGGCGGCTCCGGGATCTATCGAGGCAGGTATGGACATATCCGGAAATCTGCCGAAAATTATTTCATCATCCATCAAATTGCTTACGGAAATCTCTATCGTAAATCCTCCGAAATCCTTGAATATAAAGGATTTATCGCAATCAGTCCACCTTATCCCTTTATATGATTTCACACAATGTTACCCTTGTTCTGCACAATCATAAGGGCAAAATCAAGGGCAGAAAAATCTGATAACACAATATAACAAAGTGTGGTAATCGGGAAACTGTGATGTATGTGCGAATAGATTATTTTGGAGGATAACACTATGGAGAAATATATTTACGATGAAAGCAACGGACTTTGGTATGAATTGCAGGGGGATTATTATATTCCTTGCCTTACTTTACCAACCGAAAAAGAAAACAAGCCTATCGGCTTATGGGGACAGCGACACAAACGCTATTTACAGGAACATAAACGGGCAGTTTACATCACGCTTCTCACAAGCGGAAAATTGAAATAAGGCTACCGCAATCCCACTGGCTTTAGACGGTGGGTTAAGGTAGCCAAAAATCAGAAATTATAGTATACCCATGGCATGGGAACCTGGAAATCTAAAAACAGACACAAATACCTATGATGTTGGGGTCAAAAGATGCCTTACGAATTGTTCCGTACTTCGTACTTCCACAATTCTCTCCGATCATTCGCATATCATTTTTATCATAGCAAAATCCGGAATAAATTTCCACACCTACAATATAAAAAGAATCAAGGGCATTGTTCAAAGACTTTGCGAAAACTTCGGAGAAGAAATTTCTCCCGGAGATTTTGCTTTTCCTACACCGCAAAAAATGGCGGAACTTTCAGCCGATGACCTTGCGCCTTTAAGGGCAGGCTTTCGTAATCGTTACCTTATAGATGCGGCACAAAAGGTTTACAGCGGTGAGGTTGACCTTGAAAGCTGCCGCACGCTTGATTACGAGCAGGCACGAAAAGAGCTTATGAAAATTACGGGTGTCGGAGTTAAGGTCGCCGACTGCACTCTGCTTTTCGGTTTACACAGAATAGAGGCTTTTCCTGTTGATGTATGGATGAAAAGGGCAATGGAAAAGCTTTTCCCCGGTATGATGCCGTCGGATTTCGGCGATTGTGCGGGGATAGCACAACAATACATATTTCATTACAGCAGAATGCACCCGGAATTGTTTGATTAACAATAATAATGTGAAAATGGAACGGCAAATTGCACATAATTCCGTAGTTGAATTTGTAAAATTTGCCGTTTTTCATTTTTCTATAATAAAATTATGGAAATTGTGATAATTTTGTGATAACATTATAAACGATAGGGCAGGATGCCCTTGGAAGTTTTGAAAGGAGTAATCAAACCAATGAACAAGCACGGAATGCTAAAAGCGACAAGCGTTGCAATTGCACTTTGCACCGTTATGTCAAGCACAACCTTTGCGTTCTCAACAGTGGCAAGTGCTGCTACCGTTGATACTACAGAAAAAGTATCTGCTTCTACAACAAAGAGCAAAGATAACTTTTCTTGGGACAATGCATCGGTTTACTTTCTCTTAACCGACCGTTTTAGAAACGGAAACACATCAAACGACCACTCATACAACAGAGGTCTTGACCAGAGCGGTAAGGTTCTTTCTAACATTGATGATAGAGCTACCTTCCACGGCGGCGACTTTGCCGGTGTTACACAGTCTATCGAAGAGGGTTATTTCAATAACCTCGGTGTAAACGCAATCTGGATTTCCGCTCCGTATGAGCAGACACACGGTTATGTGGTAGGCAGCGACGATAAGCCAAGTTACGCTCACTATTCATACCACGGCTACTATGTTCTCGACTACACACAGACAGATGCAAACTTCGGTACTGCCGAGGAGTTTGAAACTCTTGTTGACACAGCTCACGAGCACGGCATCAGAGTTATTATGGATATCGTAATGAACCACTCAGGTTACAACTCGCTTTACGATATGGCAGAGTATGGTTACGGCACAGTAGCACCGGGCTGGGAAGACGCATACTATCCACATCAGAATATAAACAACAAAACATATCACAGCTTTATCGACTACGATACAAATGCAGAAGACTGGGCTAACTGGTGGGGTCCTGATTGGATTCGTTGCGGTGTAGCAGGTTATACAGAAGGTGGCGGCAGTGACCTCACAAGATCTCTTGCAGGTCTTCCTGACTTTAAAACAGAACAGGCTTCTACAGTAGGTCTTCCAAAAATTCTCCAGAAAAAGTGGAGCGGAGAGGGCAGACTTGATTCTGAAACAGCAAAGATTAATAACTTCTTTACCAAAACAGGCAGAAGCGCGACTGTAAGCAACTACCTTGCAGGCTGGCTTTCAGAGTGGGTAAGAGAGTACGGTGTTGACGGTTTCCGTTGCGATACCGCAAAACACGTTGAATTTGCTTCTTGGAAAAACCTTAAGAATGCTTGTGTTGACGCTCTTAAAGAGTGGAGAGCAAACAACCCTAACAAGCCGGGCGCAGACTGGGATGAAGATTTCTGGATGACAGGTGAATGTTGGGATCACGGTGTTAATAAGGACGGCTACTACACACAGGGCGGATTTGATTCAATGATCAACTTCTCAACTCAGGGTGGCGGACTTTTAAGCGCAGGCAGAGTTAAGGGCACATATGATGGATTTGCAAAGGCTATCAATAACGATGACAGCTTCAATGTTCTTTCTTATGTATCTTCACACGACTCTGTTCTCGCAAGAGGCGACCTTATAGGTACAGGTTCAGGCCTTCTTTTATGCCCGGGCGGAATTCAGATATTCTACGGTGACGAAACAAACCGTCCAATGGTAGCAGGTGTTCCTAACGACGGTAACGGCGGCGCAGGTCACTCACTCAGAAGTGATATGAACTGGGACTCAATGGATACAAATGTTCTTGAGCATTGGCAGAAAGTCGGTGTATTCCGTAACAACCACATCTCTGTAGGTGCAGGTTCTAACACAAGCCTTGCATCAACATCAGGTTATGCTTTTGCAAGAGATTACGACAAGAACGGCATTACAGATAAGGTAATCGGCTGTATCTATGCTAATGCAAATACTGATGTTACAATCAGCGTTGGCGACACTTGGAGCGACGGTCAGTATCTTGTAAATGCTTACGATCAGTCATCTGCTGTTGTATCAAACGGTAAGGTTACATTCAACAGCGGCAAGAACGGTACAATCCTCGTTGAAGAGCCTGACGGCAGACCTCTTATGTCTGTTAAGGGTGACGCAGAGTTTACAGGTACACAGACTGTTACAGTAAGCCTTGACAAGTGCGAGCAGGCTAAGTGCTCTATTGACGGCGGTAACAAGTTTATCGTAAAAGACGGCGACACAATCACAATCGGTAACACAGCTTACGATGGCGATACAATTACAATTACTCTTGAGGCAGAGAACGAGATCGGTTCTTCTGAGTCAAAAGCAACATTCAAGAAAAAAGTACAGGGCGGCTCAACAGCTCCTGTAAAAACAACATCTCGTCTTGTTGTAAAGACAGCTGACGGTTCAGCTCCTTATGTATATGCTTGGACAGGCGCAAGCAACGCACTTCTCGGTGCATGGCCTGGCACGCAGCTTACATCTAAGGATGATAACGGTGACTACTATGTTGACATTAATACAACAGAAACTTACAATGTAGTGCTCAATAACGGCGGCAAAGTACAGTCAGCTGATATTACAGGCATTACAGGCGACGCAATTATCACAGTTAAAAATACATCATTCTCTTCTTATGATCTTAAGATTGTAGAAACTCCTGCTTCACCGCTCGAGCAGCTTAAGAAAGAGGGAAGAGAAGTTAAAGCAATGACTTCTTCCGATTACACAGCATCTTCATGGACAACTGTTGAATCAGTTATGAAGTCGGTTGACGCACTCGTTGCACAGGGCAGTGATGCTGACGACGATCAGGTTACTGCAATGATAACAACATTACAGAATGCAAAGGCTAAGTTACAGCTTAATGTTCCTGCACTCGGCTATGCAGTTAAGGGCAAGAATACAGTAAGCGGTGTTGCTGCTCCTGCTTCAAAGGTAACAGTAACAGTAAACGGCACAGCATACACAACACAGGCTGACGATGTAACAGGTGTATTTACAGTTACAACAGCTACACTTAACGCTTCATCAAAGCTTACATTCAAGGCAGAGAGAAACAGCGTTTCATCAGCTGTAGGTGCATACAATATGTCAAGCGGTGACATCACAAGCCTTATTGTTCCTACAACAGCTTCTCAGGCTACACAGCCGACAACAGCAAGACCTACACAGCCAACAACAGTAAGACCTACACAGCCGACTACAGTAAGACCTACACAGCCGACTACAGTAGCTCCGACAACACAGTCACCTACACAGGGCACAAACCTTAATATCTCAAGTAAATCTAACTACTTCTCAAATGCAAATGTAACATTTAAGAAGGGCGATACAGTTTGTCTTGAGTACATTGTAGATTCATCAATGAATCTTGTAAATGCCGAATGGACACTTACTTACGATAACACAAAGCTCGCTGTTGATAAGGAGCGTTCAGCTAAGCTTATGCCATATGTTACTAACGAGGTTACTAACATTATGGACGCTAAGGGCACAATCAAATCTAACTTCAGTGAAATTCAGAATCTTGCTGATTTCAGCAACGGCAAGGCTCTTGCAAGAGTTTACTTCAATGTAATCGGCACAGGCGACACAACAGTTGACTTCAACCTTAAAACACTTAGCGTAGGTTACCTTGACAGCAACTACAACCTTAAGTTTAAACCTGTTGTAAGAGGCGGAGTAGCTCAGACAGATGTTACTTCAACTCCTGGTTTTGAAAACTTCACAGCTAAGACAAGCACAAAGATTTCTGCAACAGCAGAGCAAACTGACGAGGTAACACTCAACTTTGTTGTTCCAAAGACAGTATCAAGTCCTAAGTGTTGGGATGACGGTATTTACCTTGCATACAGCAACAACTACCAGCTCAACTCATTCACAAAGATTCCGCTCACAAAGACAACAGAGTATCTCACACCTGACTTAAAGTCAACAAAACTCACAAACGGCACATATGCTCTCTACTCGGTATCACTTACAAAGGAACAGGCAGAGGCTATTAACAAGGCAACATATGTTGTTCTTACAAACAAGTCAAATACTTACAGAACTTATGTAAGCTCAAAGTACAACTTACTTAAAGCTCCGTCAGGCACATACAGTGCAGACTACAACACAGCTAAAACTTCAGTAGCAGACCTCAACGGCTACACATTCATTATGAACGGTGATGTAGCAACAGGCACAAGCGTTGACGGTTTCGGTACATACACAGGTTACTGGACAAAGTGCACAACTATCAATGCTGTAGCTCCTGCATCTGCTAAGTGGAAGAACTGCTGGAATCAGGGTGTTTACCTTGCTTACAGCAACGACTATAAGCTCGATTCATTCACAAAGATTAAGATGACAAGAACAAGCACATATGTTGATGTTGATTCTAAGTCAACACAGCTTGTAGACGGCACATATTCACCAAATGACCATGAGCTTTTCAGGGAGCTTTACAACTCACTGCTCAATCCACAGCAGGGACAGGTGGCTGACCGCTACTTTATCCTCGCAGACTTCCGCTCATATGCAAATGCACAGCAGAAGATTAATGATTATTACAAGAACAAGAGCGCATGGAGAAAGAGTGCACTGCTCAATATCGCACATGTAGGAAAGTTCTCTTCAGACAGAACAATCCAGGAATATGTGGACGATATCTGGCATCTTGACAGAATTACCGTAAATATGGCAGGAGTATAGGATTTTGGAAAAAGTTATCGCAAAGTCTGGTATCAGTGGAAGCACGCTTAAGCTTATAGCCATTTTTACCATGCTCATAGACCATATTGCGGCAACGGTTATTCTTCAGATGATAAATAACGGGATAGGTGGACAAACGCTTATTGATATCTACTGGGTCATGCGTTCTATAGGGCGCATGGCCTTTCCTGTTTTCTGCTTCCTGCTTGTGGAGGGCTTCAAATATACACACAGCAGGGAAAAATATGCTGCGAGGATGTTTATATTCGCGCTTATCTCTGAGATACCGTTTGACCTTGCAATAAACAATACAGTGCTCGAATTTAAGAGCAACAATGTGTTTTTTACACTGCTTTTAGGCTTGCTTGCCATCACAGTGCTTGATTGGCTTAAGTCGGTCGATAAAATAGAAAAGGCATCCTCTGCAGTCAAGTGGTTTTTTGTCACACTGATCAGGTGTATAGTAATGGTATCAGTGGTGCTTGTTATGATGATTATTGCAGAGTTTGTGCTTTGCTGTGATTATGGTGCGGCGGGTGTAGGGTGCATTGTCATGATGTACCTGCTTTCTTCAAACCGGGATGTTGCATTTGCCGTGGCAGTCATACTGCTTGGACTTTTCTCAGGTACCATAGAGTTTTTTGCACTTTTTATGCTTATACCGCTTCGCTATTACAATGGAAAAAGAGGCATTTCACTAAAATATGTCTTTTACGCCTTTTACCCGGTGCATCTTTTTGTACTGTACCTGATATGCAGGCTTGCTATGGCTGCTGTTCACACCTAACAGAGTGACAGACAACGATTAAAATGGGGGAATAGATGAAAAAGCTTTTAAAAATCATACCGGCACTTGTGTTTGCTGCCTGTTGCTTTATGTTCGCTGCAAAATGCTTAAAGGCAGGAGGGTTTACAGGTGCTATAGCTGATTTTCCTACTGCTATACACAGGGCAGTAAAGGGGCAAATGCAGACCACAACAGACTATTTAAACGGCGAACAGACAGAGTACGATGAGTCAGTATTTACAGGGGAATATCACTACTACTACGAGAAGCTGTCAGATGATGACAAGCTTATTTACAGGCAGATTTATGCGATGATGCAAAAGCGCATGGATGGAATTTCGTTAAATACTACAGACACTGACAACGTAAGCCGTATACAGCAGTTCGTGCTGCTGGACAATCCACAGTTTTTCTACATAGAAAAGAGTCAGTATACTGTGAGAAACAGCATCATTTTTTCGCCTGTATACAATATGTCTGAGTCTGATATCGACAACGCAATAAGTACGATTTCAGGCTATGTGTCAGCCTGTATGGCAGGTATCGATGAAGGTGCATCGGATTATGACAAGGCTGTGCATTTCTATGAATATGTGATAGAGCATGCCGAGTATGAGGAAAATTCTCCTCACAACCAGGATATGTACTCAGCAGTGCTTGGAAGGACGGTCTGTCAGGGCTATGCGATGATGTTTAAGTATCTGTGTGACCGGGCCGGTATCAGCTCACTTATTGTGACAGGCACCACATCTGATGCAAACCACGCCTGGAATATGGTATATCTGGACGGTGCGTGGTGTGCAGTGGACTGTACCTACGGTGATGGTGATTATCTGGGAAAGGGCATATCATACAGCTGGTTCGGAGTGCCGCTTGATGTGGTAAAGCTTACACGTACATTGGACAATGAGGATATGCTGCCGCAGGAAGCGTCAGTGGAGGATGACTATTATTACAGGAATGGGCTGTATTTTACATCCTACGACCTTAAAGTCTTACAGGGCATGACAACGTCATCTAACTATATCACGTTCAAGTTTTCGGACAGAGAAACCTATGATACTGCATGTCACAGTCTTTTCGATAAGGGTGACTACAAATATCTGATTCCGACAGCAAGAGGCGGCACTATCACATATATGCAGGAGCCCAATTCGCTTGCGGTGTTTATACACATAGAGCTGGGAAGCTGATAAATTTGAGGAGATAGCCGCCCGCCCTTCATGGGGTGTGCCACCCGGCGAGTACTGTGGCAGAACAATTCGTAAGAATTGCGTTAATTTGTCAGGTGTCGAATTTCGGCTCAAGGTTTGTGTACATTCGCCAGATGCACACTTTCGGCGCGGCGTACGTCTGTGGCATACGCTTTCATAATTCCTTAGCCTAGTGGGAGTAAATGCCGCCTCAAACAGAGTTTATCAGGCGCAAAAAATCAAACGCGCTTTTTACTTTTATCATATGAGGCAGGCTGTGTTGCTTGAACGAGTATTTTTTGCGCCCACTTTTGTTTGAGGCGGCATGTAACTCCCACACGGCACGTCATAAATCAAGCGTATGACACAGGCGAACACCACGACGCAAGTGTCCAGCTGTCGAATGAACATAAACAATCGCGGGAGCCGAAAACGACACCGACAAATTAGCAATTTGAAACGAGTTCTGCCACAGTACCCGCCGGGTGGCACAACCCATGAAGGGCGGGCGGCGATACAAAAATAAAGAAAGAGGAATCCAAATGTCATTTTGTCATCTTCACACCCATACCGAGTACAGCCTGCTCGATGGGTCAAACAAGATAAAAGAATATGTAAAGCGCGTCAAGGAGCTTGGCATGAACTCTGCCGCAATCACAGACCATGGCAATATGTACGGTGTGGTGGAGTTTTACAAGACGGCAAAGGCAAATGATATCAATCCGATCATAGGCTGCGAGGTATATGTGGCACCAAATTCGCGCTTTGACAGGGAGACAAGCCACGGTGATGACAGGTATTATCATCTGATTCTGCTTGCTGAAAATAATACAGGCTATGCCAATCTCATGAAGATAGTGTCAATAGGGTTCACAGAGGGCTATTATTACAGGCCGAGAGTGGATTTTGAGACGCTTGAGAGATATCACGAGGGGCTTATATGCCTGTCTGCCTGTCTGGCAGGAGAAATCCCCAGATACATCGTCAGAGGCTTTTATGACGAGGCGAAGGAGATTGCAAGGAAGTATCAGGACTGCTTTGGAAAAGACAACTTCTTCCTTGAGCTGCAGGACCATGGCATTGATGACCAGAAGCTTGTGAATCAGCAGCTTCTTAGGATGAGCAAGGAGCTTGAAATAGGGTTAGTGTGTACTAATGATGTGCACTACACCTACGAGTCCGATGCGGAGGCACATGATGTGCTTTTGTGCATCCAGACCGGGAAAAAGGTGTCTGACGAGGACAGGATGCGCTATGATGGCGGACAGTTTTTCGTAAAGAGCGAAGAGCAGATGAGAGCGCTTTTCCCATATGCCACAGAGGCTATTGAGAATACGCAGAAAATTGCCGACAGATGCAATGTGACGCTTGAGTTTGGCAATTACAAGATTCCAAAGTATGAGGTGCCAGAGGGCTATGATAGTGCCGAAGCATTCCTTACAGAGCTTTGCGAGAAGGGCTTTAGGGAGAAATACATAGGCTGTGGTGAGTACAGTGCTGATGAGCTTAAAAAGATACATGCAGATATGGACTATGAGCTTGGTATCATAAAGACCATGGGCTTTATAGAGTATATCCTTATCGTGTGGGATTATATCAACTGGTGCCGCACGCACGACTGCTGGGTAGGCCCGGGACGAGGCTCAGCGGCGGGAAGCAGGGTGTGCTATTGTACCGGAATCACAGATATTGATCCGGTTAAATACAATCTGCTTTTTGAAAGATTTCTTAACCCAGAGCGAGTTTCCATGCCTGATATCGATGTGGATTTCGAGTATGCGGAGAGATATCGCGCCATAGAGTATGTTCAGCAGAAGTACGGACACGATTCTGTAACACAGATAGTCACCTTTGGTACGATGGCGGCAAGAGGTGTCATAAAATCAGTCGGAAAGGCGCTGGATTTCCCATATGCAGAGACTGACAGGCTTGCAAAGATGGTGCCTCAGGAGCTTAATATCACGATTGACAAGGCTCTTCAGATGAACCCGGAGTTTAAGGGCATTTACGACAGTGATGCGAGAGTGCATGAAATGATAGATATGGCAAAAAGGCTTGAGGGACTGCCAAACCACACGTCAGTGCATGCAGCAGGTGTGGTAATCTATCCGGGTGTTGCGAGCGATTATGTGCCTCTTGGAAGGGCAAACGACGGAAGCCCTACCGCAGAGTACAACATGGTACAGCTCGAGGAGCTTGGCCTTTTAAAGATGGATTTTCTGGGGCTTCGTACACTCACGGTGCTAAAGGATTCTGTGAAGAATATCAAGGCATCAAGGGGCATTGATGTGGATATCGACCATATTGATTTCAACGATAAGGGCACACTTGACTTTATCGGAACAGGAAAGACGGAAGGGGTATTCCAGCTGGAGTCTGCCGGTATGCAAAGCTTCATGAAGGAACTCAGTCCACAGAGCTTTGAGGACATCGTGGCCGGTATTTCGCTTTACCGTCCGGGTCCTATGGATTTCATTCCCAACTATATAAAGGGCAAGAACAATCCAAAGGAGATAAGCTATGTGACACCTGAGCTTGAGAGTATTTTAGAGCCGACCTACGGCTGTATAGTATACCAGGAGCAGGTCATGCAGATAGTGCAGAAGCTCGCAGGCTATACAATGGGTCAGGCGGACAACATCCGCCGTGCCATGAGTAAGAAGAAGCAGTATGTCATTGACGCAGAGCGCCAGAGCTTTGTGTACGGAGACGAGGAGCGCGGTATAAAGGGCTGTGTGGCAAACGGCATAGATGAAAAGGCTGCCAACAGCATATACGATTCGATGGTTGATTTTGCTAAGTATGCGTTCAACAAATCACATGCAGCCGCGTATGCAAAAATCAGTGTTCAGACTGCATGGCTCAAAAATTACTATCCGGTCGAATTTATGGCGGCGCTCATGACTTCTGTTATAGACAATTCAGCCAAGGCGGCGCAGTATCTTTACAGCTGTCGTGATATGGGTATTAAGGTGCTTCCGCCGGATATCAACTGTGGACAGGGCGAGTTTACCGCAGAGGGTGACCATGTCAGATACGGCATGTACGCCATCAAATCTCTGGGCAGGCCGGTAATAGACCAGATAATCGAGGAGCGGGAAAGTGGCGGCAGATACCGCACACTCTCAGATTTTATCGAGAGAACCTGCCAGAAGGAGCTTATCAACAAGCGTGCGATTGAGAATCTGATAAAGGCGGGAGCCTGCGATTCACTCGACGGCACGAGAAAGCAGATGGCAATGGTGTATGCATCGATTGTGGACAGGGTGCAGCATGACAAAAAGTCAACAATGGCAGGGCAGATGAGCCTGTTTGACCTGGTCTCAGATGAGGATAGGCAGTCATTTGAGCTTAAGTATCCAAATGTTGGTGAATATGACGCTGAGGAAGCCCTGGCCTATGAAAAAGAGGTGCTTGGCATCTATTTAAGCGGACACCCTCTGGAAAAATATGCAGCTACCCTAAAGAAAAACATCACAGCAAATGCGATAGATTTTGTGCTTGAAGAGGAGAGCGGTGCCGTAAAGATAGAGGACAATGCGCACGTGGTAATCGGAGGCATGATAGCTACAAAGACGATTAAGTTTACCAAGTACAATCAGGCCATGGCTTTTATCACGATAGAGGACCTGACAGGAACTGTTGAGGTAATTATTTTTCCGAGAGATTACGAGCGCTACCAGAGATATTTACAGGACGATGCTAAAATATTTGTTATCGGACATGCGACAGTCGAGGATGAGCAGAACGGCAAGATAATCTGCGAGAAAATCATACCGTTTGATGAGCTTCCGAAGCAGCTATGGCTCAGGTTTGATACGATGGAGGACTATAAGAAAAATGAGAGCAGGCTTCTTGAGACAATCCGTGAATCTGACGGAGGAGATGAGGTCATAATTTACATCGCAGATACAAAGCAGATGAAAAAACTTGGCAGAAATTATTCCGTAAATGCAAATAATGAGCTCATGGAGCAGCTTTTGGAATTTTTAGACAAAGAAAATGCGAAAATTGTTGAAAAGAATATTGAAAAAATGTGCTAAAACAAGTACAATAGATTGGGATTAGAATAAATGATAATTTTTTAACATATGGAGGTTATACCAATGGCAAAAGAGATTAACACAATAGGTGTACTTACAAGTGGTGGTGACGCACCAGGAATGAACGCAGCGATTCGTGCCGTTGTTCGTCAGGCTCTCTCAAAGGGCAAGAAGGTTAAAGGAATCAAGAGAGGATACGCAGGTCTGTTAAATGAAGAAATCGTGGATATGGATTCAAAGAGCGTTTCAGACACAATCTCACGCGGTGGTACAATCTTACAGACAGCCAGATGTAAGGAGTTCGTTACAGCAGAGGGACAGCAGAAGGGTGCTGAAATCTGTAAGAAGCATGGTATCGATGCTATCGTAGTTATCGGTGGTGACGGATCTTTCCAGGGTGCGCAGAAGCTTGCTGCACTTGGCATCAATACAATCGGTCTTCCGGGCACAATCGACCTTGATATCGCATGTACAGATTACACAATCGGTTTTGATACAGCCTGCAACACAGCTATGGAGGCTATTGACAAGGTACGTGATACATCTACATCACACGAGAGATGCTCAATAATTGAGGTTATGGGACGTGGAGCAGGATACATTGCATTATGGTGTGGTCTTGCAAACGGCGCTGAGGAAGTATTACTTCCTGAGAAGTATGACAACAACCTTGAGGCACTCATCGAGAGAGTAGCTCACGCAAGAGAGCTCGGCAAGCAGCATTACATCATCATCAATGCTGAGGGCGTAGGACATTCACAGGAGATGGCTAAGGAAATCGAGGCTGCTACAGGCATCGAGACTCGAGCAACTATCCTTGGACATATGCAAAGAGGTGGAAGCCCTTCATGCAAGGACCGTGTATACGCTACAATCATGGGCGCTATGGCAGTTGATTTACTCTGCGAGGGCAAGTCAAACAGAGTTATTGCCCACAAGGATGGCAATTTCGTAGATTTCGATATCGACGAGGCACTTGCTATGAAGAAGAGTGTAGACGAGTACATGTACGATATCTCTAAATCTCTGGTTTAGTATCTAATATAGTTACGATAAATATGAATGCCCTTGTATCCGGCACATCAAATGCAGGTAATTGCGTGCATGTGCCGGTGCAGGGGCATTTATACATTCGGAGAAAGACGAATGTTAATCATAAATGAGGGGCAAAATACTTTTTGACCCTCATATCATCAATATAGAAAGAGAAGAAAATGATTACAAGTGCATCAAACAAAAGCATAAAAAATGTGCAGGCTCTTTTAAGCAAGGCAAAGGAGCGGAAAAAGCAGGGCGTATTCGTGGTTGAGGGTCCAAAGATGAGCTTTGAGGCGCCATATGACTGGGTAAGTGCCGTATATATGTCTGAGTCATTTTTTAATGATGACAGGTTTAAGGAAGAGAAGAAGCGTTTCCTTGACAAAACAGAAATAGTGAGTGACTCGGTGTTTAAGAGCATGTCTGACACGCAGACTCCGCAGGGTGTGCTTGCTATAGTAAAGATGCCGCACTATGAGATAGATGAACTTTTTAAGGGCGACAAGACAGAGCTTCTTGTGCTTGAGAGTATACAGGATCCGGGAAACTTAGGCACTATGATCCGTACCGGTGAGGGCGCAGGTGTAAGCGGTATTATAATGAATCGCACAACAGTGGACATTTTTAATCCAAAGACTGTGCGCTCAACCATGGGCTCACTCTACCGTGTGCCGTTTTACATTACAGATGACCTTCCGGAGACTATAGAGTATGCAAAGTCAAAGGGAGTTTCTCTCTACGCAGCTCATTTAAAGGGTAAGTGCTCTTATGACAGACCGGACTACACCGGAGCCTGTGGCTTTATGATAGGAAATGAGGGTAATGGATTATCAGATGAGATAGCTGACATGGCGGACACATATATCCGCATCCCTATGGAGGGAGCTGTGGAGTCGCTTAATGCCGCAATATCAGCCACTTTGCTCATGTATGAATGCAATCGTCAGAGAAGACTTTTGGGAGAATAATATGCGTATTTGGTTTAAGATTTATACTGACACGCACCTGATGCGTGATATTACAATAGAAAATGACAGTGACGACACACGTACACACAAGATCTTTAAGGCTCTTGAGGATGCCTGCCTTGCATTTGACCTGGGAAAGCCCATCTGGCTTGACAGCAACGTAAGTGATTTCAAGAGGCATGGAAAGACACGCTTTACGAAGGATAATTTTGTGGAGGATATCGACTTTGATTTTCTCGAGATGCACGTCATCGAGGAGGATTGATACCTCATTATGGATATGATGAGTTATTATTGATATAATGACGGTCCGCACACTGTGCCTGCAGCGTGCGGATCTGTGCACATACAAAATAAACAACATATAAAATAACAAGAATAAAAAATATATAAATAATAGGTATAATTTGCCAATCATGCGAATAAATATGCTATAATTGATGATAAGAGTCTGATAAATATACAGGCGAATAGATCACAGGGAGGTTTTTAATGGAACAAGAGTTTGCGGAGGGCATTGATAGTTGGGAGACTATGATGTTTCTATACAATTCTGCACTGAAAGAGGTCAATACTAAGCTCGAGATACTAAATGACGAGTTTGTTCACATACATAATTATAATCCGATAGAGTACATAAAGTCGCGTATCAAGACTCCTGAGAGCATAGTTAAGAAGCTCAAAAAGGGAGGCTACGAGAGCACCATAGAGAATATGGTCACATATGTAAAGGATATAGCGGGCATCAGAATCGTGTGCTCGTTCACATCTGATATATACAGGCTTGCTGAGATGATTGGCAGGCAGAATGATTTGACCGTCATATCGGTAAAGGACTATATGAAGCATCCGAAGGCGAGCGGCTACAAGAGCTACCACATGATTGTTTCGGTGCCTATTTTTCTTTCAAACAAGGTGGAGGACACAAAGGTTGAGATACAGATTCGTACAATAGCTATGGATTTCTGGGCAAGCCTTGAGCACAAGATATATTACAAGTTCGAGGGCAATGCACCTGAGTATATCAGCCGCGATCTGCGCGAGTGTGCAGGTATCGTAGGACAGCTTGATGCAAAGATGCTTTCGCTCAATGAGGCAATCCTTGAGGCCAAGGAGAAGCAGGAGCATGAGAGGGAGGAGAAAATACGAGAAGATGAACATCATTAATGTCGAAAATATAACAAAGTCATATACTGGAAGGAAGCTTTTTTCTAAAGCTTCCTTTTATGTGCAGGAAAACGAAAAAATCGGTATCATAGGTATAAATGGTACAGGAAAGTCTACACTTTTAAAGATTGTGGCTGGTGATGAAGAGCCGGATGAGGGAACTGTCACCACAGCAAATCATATAGTGATAAACTATCTGCCGCAGAATCCGGAGTTTGACCCGGACGAGACAGCACTTGAACATGTGATGAGCCGTGTGGTTACCTCGCAGCTGGATGAGGATATGCGCTGGAGTATAGAAAGTGATGCAAAGTCACTTCTTATGAAGCTTGATATTACAGATATGACGCAAAAGACCGGTGAGCTCTCAGGAGGGCAGAGAAAGAGGCTTGCGCTTGCAACAGTCGTACTTAAGCCGTGTGATGTGCTTATATTGGACGAGCCGACCAACCACTTAGACTATGAGATGGTGGAGTGGCTGGAGGATTATCTGCGCCGTTTCAGGGGCGCAATCATCATGATCACACATGACCGCTATTTTCTAGACAGTGTCTGCAACAGAATCGTGGAGGTGGACAAGGGACAGACCTACAGCTATGATACAAACTACTCGGGCTTTCTTGAGCTTAAGGCAGCCAGGGAGGAGAGCGAGAGGGCAAGTGAGCGCAAGCGTCAGTCCATCCTTAGAAAAGAAATAGAGTGGATGCAGCGCGGCGCAAGAGCTCGTTCCACAAAGCAGAAGGCACACATCCAAAGATATGAGGCTCTGCGAGACCAAAAAGGACCGCAGACAGACGGAAAAGTTGAGCTTTCATCGGTTTCATCGCGTATGGGAAGGACAACCATAGAGCTTCATGATATTTCAAAGGCATACGGAGATATCGTCTGTGTAAAGGATTTTACGTATATTTTCCTGAAAAATGACCGTATCGGTTTTGTAGGCAAAAACGGCTGTGGAAAGTCCACACTCATGAAGATAATCGCCGGTTTTATCGAGCCTGATTCAGGTGAGGTAGAGATAGGACAGACGATAAAGATAGGATATTTCGGTCAGGAAGTGGATATAGAGCCTGAGCTTCGTGTGATAGATTATGTGAAAGAAGCTGCCGAGTTTGTGCGCACGGCAGACGGACTTGTGTCAGCATCTGCCATGCTTGAGAGGTTTTTATTCCCACCGGAGCAGCAGTACAGCCCGGTAGGCAAGCTCTCGGGTGGAGAGAAGAGAAGACTCTATCTGCTTCGTGTGCTGATGAGCGCACCGAATGTATTGATACTTGACGAGCCGACCAATGACCTTGATGTCGAGACACTGGCTATTTTAGAGGATTATCTGGATAGCTATGACGGAATAGTCATCACGGTATCCCATGACAGGTATTTCCTTGACAGGATCGCAAAGCGTATTTTTGCATTTGAGGGAGCCGGAAAAATCGTACAGTATGAGGGCGGATACACCGACTATATGAATAAACGCCCACAGCCTGCATCAGGAAAAACTGTATCAGAAAATGCATCATCCACAGGAGCATCCGCTTCAGGAGCACAGGGAAATACTGCATCAGATGGTACAGACTCAAAAGAAGCCCGGAAGAAGAAATCCATGGAAACCTGGGGGCATGAGAAAAAGCTCAAATTTACCTACAAAGAGCAAAAAGAGTACGAGACGATAGAGGCTGACATAGAAAAGCTGGAAAACAGGCTTTCTGAGATAGATGATGAGATGGTAAAGAATGCCACTAACTTTGGTAAGTTAAACGAACTCACAAAGGAAAAGGAAGACCTCGAGGGGCAACTGATGGAGAAAATGGAGCGTTGGGAGTATCTCGAGGATCTGGCGCAGAAAATTGCAAATTTGACATAGTTCAAGTAATTCATTTTTTCTTAGGCTTCAACAGATTAAACAAACTCTGCGGTATGCCAAACCCGAATATGATACCAAGCACGATGGCACCCGCCACCTCAAAGGTTTCAATACCCTTTGAGGAGGAAAGTGCCCTGTCGTTAGTAAAAAGATAATATGCTGTGTAAAAAATTCCTGCTCCGGGCACAAGAGGAAAGATACCGGAAAGCAGATAAACTGTCACAGGCATAGAGCGTGCCGCAGCAAAAATGCGCGCCATTATCGTAAGGCACAGTGTCGCGACAAGCGATGGAAACACAACACCCATATCAAACTGAACCATTATATAGTAGATGATCCAGCCAAGCGCTCCTGTAAAACCGCAGTAAAACAGCTCCTTTTTTGGAGCGGAAAAAATAACCGCAAACGATAATGTGGCAAAGAGAGCCACAATAAATTGTATTATAAACTCCATAGCTTAAAGCCCTCCCATATATTTCATCACAACAAACGGCAGACATGCTCCCACAGCAACACACACGGCTGTGATCAGTGCATCGAGCAAATGTATCGTACCGGACAGATAATCCCCGTTATAGATATCCCTGATAGATGTTGTAAATGCTATTCCCGGAACAAGTGGCATGATAGCTCCTATAATGATTTTATCAGGTAAAAGAGAAAGCCCTGTAAGTGTACTTGCGGTGGCAAGCAGTGTCACAAAAAGACTGGCAAGGATATTGGTTATAATCCTTGTGAACTTATATTTTTTAAGACCAAACAAAAGCACCTGCTCCAGTGAGCCTATAACAAATGCAAAAACAAAGTCAAGCCAGTTCCCGCCAAAAAGATAGCAAAAGCAGGCACTTCCGAGCCCACAGAAGAAAATCTGTGCGCTTTTTTTGTAATTAGGAATATTTTTGCACTGCTCAAGCCTGTCCCATGAGTCGATCAGGGAGATTTTCTGGTCACATATGTCCCTTGCGAGCTGGTTTAACGCGCTGATCTTTGCCAGATTGACAGCACCAAGCGGTACGTGTCGCACGATGCTGCAGGCATCTTCCTTGTTCTCATTTGCACTTGCAAATATTCCGTTTGACAGCACATATACGTCAAATTCCTCCACCTCATATGAACTTAGTATATGAACCACAGTGTCTTCCACTCTGTAGATTTCTGCACCGTTTCTGAGCATACAATCGCCAATTTCCACGGCGAGAGTCAGTATTTCCTTAGTGTATGCCATTTATTACCTCACTCTTTAGATTAATTATATTTATTTTATGATGTTTGTACGAA